>OGPA01002192.1_pt1 | contig 14400 bp, 14 predicted proteins | sample 1552841 | NCBI WGS metagenome assembly OGPA01 (sample SAMEA2579916, study PRJEB22360) | human gut metagenome | reverse complement strand
AAGATGCGGATAAGCATCTTAAACGCAGCGACTACAGAGCAGATGGGAAATGGTATTGTTTCTTTTTTCGTAAACTATAAATCAGTAATTAAAAACCTTTGTAGTATCTTCCTAAGGCATCTGCTGCAACCATTGCTGCGTATACCTTCTCTGGTGTAACTTCAAATGGTTCATTACCTAATGTATCATCTGGTGAAGCTGCTAATGTTGCTGCTTCCATAAGAGCATCCTTATCTGGATTCTCGATTCCAAGATCTGCAAATGTAGTAGGAAGTCCAACATCCATGCAGAAAGTAATTACTTCATCTAATAAATCTTCATCGGCATTCTCAAGTACAAGCTGTGTTAATGTACCAAATGCAACTTTTTCTCCATGATATAAATGGTGACATTCTTTAATACATGTCAGGCCGTTATGGATGGCATGTGCGCCAGCTAATCCGCCACTTTCAAATCCCATACCAGACAACAGTGTGTTTGCTTCAATTACTTTTTCTACTGCTGTAGTACATACATCAGCTTCTACTGCAAGTTTTGCCTTTACACCTTCTTCTATTAATGTCTGATAGCAAACTTTTGCCAAAGTAATCGCTGCAATTGTAATATGACCACCTGCACAGCTAGTTGCATTGCTTGCCTGACAGGCTTTTGCTTCAAAATATGTTGCAAGTGCATCACCCATACCGGAAACTAACAGTCTCGCCGGAGCCTTTGCGATAATATCGGTATCTACTAAAACAAGATTTGGATTTGCCGGTAACCATAAGTATTCTTCAAATACGCCATCATCTGTATAAACTACAGTAAGGGCAGAACAAGGTGCATCTGTTGCGGCAATGGTAGGACATACGATAACCGGACTGTTCACATAATAAGCAACGGCTTTTGCTGTATCAAAAATCTTTCCGCCGCCGACACCGATAACCATATCGCAGCCTTTTTCTTTTACGATAGCAACCAGGCGGTTAATCTCGTTTTTAGAACATTCCCCATGAAATGCTTCAAAAACAAGTTCACATCCTGTCTCTTTGAAACTATCTTCGATAATTCCACCAACACGTTTCTTTCCGCTTTCACTAATTAAAATAAAAGGCTTCTTTCCAAGCTTTGTAGCGTACTGCGCAATATTAGCAAGTTCTCCCTTTCCCTGCACGTACTTCGCTGGACTGATAATAATGTTTGCCATAAAAAAATACCATCCTTTCTTATAATAGAAAAAAATTGCTACAAAAACCGCTTTGTAACCCCGGTTTTCTTGTTATAATTATAACAATTTTCTAATAAAAAAGCAACAGTTCTTTGTATAATTAGACAAAAAACAGGAAACAGATGCGATAGTTGTTTCTGTAAAGTTACTACTATAATATCCATTTCCCGTTTCTATTTATTTTATTCGAAGTTATTATCGAAAATAATATTAAGTTTAGCTTAATGCTGCTGTAACAAGTGCCATTTTATAAACTTCCTGTGCATTACATCCACGACTTAAATCATTGATCGGTGCATTAAGTCCCTGAAGAACTGGTCCGATTGCTTCATATTCACCAAGACGTGCAGCAATCTTATATCCGATATTACCTGCACTGATTTCTGGGAAGATAAAAGTATTTGCCTGTCCTGCTACTGTAGAACCTGCACATTTTACTTTTGCAACTTCCGGTGCTACCGCTGCATCAAACTGAAGCTCACCGTCAATATCTAAGTCTGGCGCCATCTCTTTTACTTTCTTTGTAGCATTCGCCATTAATGTTACCATCTCGCCCTTTCCAGAGCCATATGTAGAATAAGATAACATAGCAACCTTTGGATCAATACCAAAGATTTTTGCTGTCTTTGCAGTCTCAATAGCGATCTCTGCTAATTCATCTTCATTTGGAGCAATGTTAATTGCACAATCTCCCATTGCTAACTTCTTATCACCTTTTACCATGATAAAGCAGGAGCTTACAATCTTGTTACCTGGTTTTGTTTTAATTAACTGTAATGCAGGACGTACTGTATCTGCTGTAGAATAAGTTGCTCCTCCTAACAGACAATCAGCCTTACCCATCTTTACTAACATTGTTCCAAAATAGTTTGATTTAGAAAGAGCATCGCGAACCTGTTCCGGTGTCATCTTGCCTTTTCTTAATGTTACCATCTCATCAACCATCGCATCAATATCAGCATACTGTTCCGGATCAATGATCTGACATTTATCAATATTAAATCCGGTTTCTTTTGCTGCTGCCTTTACTTCGTCAGCCTTTCCAAGAAGAATAACACCAAGAACTCCCTCTGCTGTAAGTTTATCTGCTGCTTCAAGAATACGGGCATCTGTTCCTTCTGTAAAAACAATAGTACGTGGGTTTGCTTTTAACTGTTCTGATAATTTTTTAAACATGTTTTATTTACCTCCTGTTATTCAGTCATATACCTAACTAAATCCAAATAACTAAAATCTTTCGACTGCAGATCGCGTAATGAACTATCGCACGAACTTGCACACACATTTTTTATTGTATCGGTTTTGTTTCCGCTTTTCAAGCTATTTCGAAAGAAAATACAAAAATTCATGCACTTTTCTTTGTACATAATAGAATTCCACTATGGATCATAAAACAATCTGCTAAGCAAACTGCACAACAAAGGTATTACTGTACAGATTTTTTATATTCATAACGTAATATTCCACTCTGGAATACGCCTTCTTTCCAGGTTCCTTCTTCCACAATATCCCAGTCTGGATGTTGTTTATCCAAATATTTCTTTTGTCCGTAACCTTCTTTTATTCCATCCGAATCAAAAACGGCATCACATAAAAGTCTTCCATCTTTTCCGTATACTTTATACCGATCTTTATCCCACTCAAAAGCACGAACACCTGTGGAATAGCGATTTCGATATCCCGGTCTGAACTTTTTACCGGTAAGCTGCTGAAACAGACGCAGCGTATTCGGATGGAGAAGCGCAGTATAACGAAGTCCCCCTTCACTTAGCTCTTTGTAATAATATGGATAAAACGGCATCATAAACTGTAAAAACACTTGCTTTAACTTCTCGATATCATTTACATATCCTACAAGTTTACCTTCCTCTTCCCGGAAATCTACACAGGTAAAGTATTCTTTTACCATTCTTCCTGTAATGGTAGAAAGCCCTGCAATAATATCATTCTTTTCTTTATATAATTCCTGAGATATCTCCCCAAGCTTTTTAAGCTGACTCCATTCCTCTTTATTATAAACACAAACCAAATTCTGCAGCTCCTGAGTCATATAATGATATAACTGCTCTTTTTGTTTCACTGCCTGCATATCTGCAGATGCCTCTTCTTTTATCGAAATATTCTGTGACTCTTTTTGCGTAGTACCTTGCGATTCTCCCTGTATCCTGCTTTGTGACTCTCTTTTCGCAGTATTTTGCAATTCTTCCTGTGTCCTGCTTTGTGACTCTCTTTTCGCAGTACTTTGTAACTCTTCTTTCGTAGTATTCTTTGAATCAGACTTACTAGCCATAAAAAAGGCAATCCCAGCAATAATAATTCCAATTACTACGACTCCGATTATAAGATTCATTTCTTCTCTCCCTCTTTTTCCTCAGTAATTATAGCAATTTTGAAAAAAATACTATATTATATTTATACTATACGTTTTTCACAAAAAATTCAATATTAAATGTTATATTTAGTAAGTATATATAAACGAAGACTTTTATGGAGATTCTATATGATTACCTGTTTCGTACAGCTTAATTTAAAGCTGCTTTTCGTTTTAATCCTGTTGGGATTTATTATCGGGAAAAGCAGACACTCAGCCATTCAAAACTTTTCCAATAAAAAATGTGGCTATTTTATTATGGACTTTTTTAATCTGATCGGTATTCCTGTTCACGAGCTTGGACATTTACTTTTTGGACTTTTCTTTGGATATCATATTGACCAGGTTTGCCTGTACCGCACCACAAAAAAGGCGATTCATTCAGGTGGAACTTTAGGATTTGTAAAAATGCACCATGAAAATCATTCCTTTTTGCAAAAACTGCAGGGAGATTTAGGGCAGTTTTTTATCGGGATCGGTCCACTGTTGTTTGGACCGGCCGTTATTTATATTATCAGCCGGTTTCTCCCAGAAAATATCAGAACGCTCCCTTTTTCCTTCCAAAAAGGATGGGCAATTTCCCTGAAAGCCTTGCAACAATTACGAGCTTCTGATATAATCTTTCTGTTTGTATTCCTGTATATCATTATGGGAATTTCTTTAAATATGGAATTAAGCAGACAGGATATGCATCTTGCCTGCAAAGGCCTGATTCTTCTTGAGGTTATATTTCTTATTCTTTCAGGTCTTTCTGTTTTATTTCACTGGAATCTGCAATATAGCATTGATATTCTCTTTCGATGGAATCTACTGATTTCTTCTATCGGAATCATCTCCGCACTGATTGCCAATCTGATTTCTCTGATTTAAAGCTCATAAATAAATAATACAAAGGGGTATGTATAAATTATGTCAGTATTAAAAAAATTCAAAAAGAAATTCATTTCAAAGTTACGACGAATCCGCAAACACTATCGCTACAAAGTATATTTTCCAAAAGTATATTCTTCCTACTGTACTGAACCTGTACAGGAGAATAAAGTCCTGTTTTTGGAAATGCGTTTTACAAAGCTTTCCAATTCATTTGAACTTATTTATAAAGCTTTAGAAGAATCCGGCGAATATGATTTAAAATGTTCTTATGTACAGTTTAATTTTATCCGCGGACGCGAGTTTACACAGCGCGTTAATGAAATGCTCAAAGAACTTGCAACAGCAAAATATGTCTTTGTTGATGATGCTTCTTTAATTCTTTCTTCTATTCCATTAAGAAAAGAAACGGTAGCGATCAATCTCTGGCATGCCTGTGGTGCATTTAAAAAGTTTGGCCGCAGTACAGCAGAATTAAAATTCGGCTCTTCCGCTGCTACATTAGATAAATATCCAAACTATGGCAACCTTACTCATGTAACTGTCAGCAGCCCTGAAGTCATCTGGGCATATGAAGAGGCGATGCACCTTCCTAAAGGGATTGTAAAAGCAACCGGTGTCAGCCGTACTGACCAGTTCTATGATAAAGAATTCGTAGAAAGTCGCAGGCAAAAACTATACGAAATCATGCCAGAAGCTAAAGGTAAAAAAGTTATTCTTTATGCCCCAACCTTCCGAGGTCATGTTGCTACTGCTTCCTCCCCGGACCGTATTGATTTTGAACGTTTTTGTCGTGAATTAGACAACGAATATGTTATCGTTTGTAAACATCATCCATTTGTCAAAAATCCACCGATCATTCCGGAAGAATTACAGCATTTTGCAAGAGACCTTACCAAGTACCTTTCTATCGAAGACTTACTTTGTTGTGCAGACATTTGTATCTCTGATTATTCTTCACTGGTATTTGAATACTCTTTATTTGAAAAACCAATGATTTTCTATGCATATGATTATGATAACTACTGTGACTGGCGTGGCTTTTATTATGACTATTCTGAATTCACACCAGGTCCAGTTGTTCAGACAGAAGATGAACTTTTAAACAGCATCAAGAATATTGATACACAGTTTGATAAACAAAAAGTCATTGATTTCAAAGAAAAATTCATGGGAAGCTGCGATGGACACGCAACAGAACGTATTATCGCCTTAATGAAAGAAAATTAAAATCCTGATTTGAGGGACTAAAGAAACGAAAAACAGAAATTAGTATTTAATCCCCATTCTAACCAACTGTGGATTTAAAGTAGTCAGAAAAAAGAAAAAATACCATATCCCAGATGCGGCTTCGGAGCGTGTTTAAGATGCGGACAAGCATTTTAAACACAGCGACTACAGAGCAGATGGGATATGGTATTTTTTCTTTTTTCGTCTATACGAAATCTACAAATTCGTATTTTTTAGATGACATGCGAGTTCGTGTTTTTCGCCTACTGTTTTTAATTCTGGTTTTTCTTCTCGACATTTCTTCATGCAGTAAGCACAACGATTCTGGAACGGGCAGCCTTTTTGTTCTCCTGTCGCTCCATTCACTTCTCCTTCAAGAGGCTCGATTGGTTTTGAAAAATCCATATGAATATCAAATACGGATTGTAACAATGCTTTTGTATATGGATGCATTGCTTCTTCCGTAACCTTTTCTCCCGGAAGGATTTCTACGATGTTACCCATATACATTACTGCGACTTGGTGTGCTATACTTGATATCATTGCCAGATCGTGACAGATAAATCCTAATGCGATCTGTTTTTCTTTTTGCAGCTTTACAAGAAGCTCAAGGATTGTCTTTTGTACAGAAACATCTAAGGCTGAGGTGGATTCATCGCAGAAAATGATTTCCGGTTCTAAAGCGATTGCCCGGGCAATGCCTACTCGCTGCTGCTGTCCGCCACTCATATTATGTGGGTAGCGATCAACAAAGTCTCCTGGTAATTCTACCATTTCCAGATACTTTCTTGCGATGGCATCTTTCTCTTTTTTCTTAATCAGACCGAAATTCATAAGTGGTTCACAAATTATATCCCGCACTTTCATTTTAGGATTAAAGGATGTCGCAGGATTTTGGAAGACCATCTGCACGTTTCTGCGGTTTGCTCGTAATTCTTCTCCCTTCATCTTTGTGATATCTTTTTCTTTGAAAAAAATCTTTCCTGATGTCGGTTTCTCAAGCTGTACCATCATCCGCATAAATGTGGACTTTCCGCAACCGCTTTCTCCTACAATTCCTAATGTCTGTCCCTTATAGAACTTCAAACTGATATCATCATTGGCAATCAATTCTTTTCCGTTTGCCAGAGGGAACTTCTTTGTCACATGTTTTGCTTCTAAAATAGGTCTTTCTTCTTTAGACATATCGCTCCCCCTTTAAAGATGGCACAGCCAGCAATAGATTCTTTGTATAGTCTGACTTTGGATTATGTAAAATCTCTTCTCTGTCACCGGAATCTACAACTTTTCCCTGCTTCATTACAATCATTTTATCTGCCATATACGCAGCAACACCAATATTATGTGTTACGATAATAATGCTCGTACCAAAAGTGTCTCTAAGTTCCATCATCTCACGTACGATCTGTGCCTGCGTTGTTACATCAAGTGCACTTGTCGGTTCGTCTGCAAGAAGGAGTTTGGGTTCAAATGTCATAGCCATTGCAATACCGACTCTTTGACACATACCTCCGGAAAGTTCAAATGAATAACTATCCATAATACGCTTTCCATTCGGCAGACGCATCTTTTCTAACATCTGAATGGCCATATCTGCTGCATCTTTTTTGGAAATGTCTCTATGCGCGCGGATATACTCCACATACTGGCTCCCAATTTTGCGGACAGGATTTATCATTGCCCCAGCATTCTGAAAAATCATGGAAATCTGAGTCCCTCTTAAATCTCTCCACTGCTTTTTAGAATAGTGAAGTAATGATTCTCCTTCAAAAAGAATGTCTCCCTTGGTTACCTTTCCACCGCCGGGCAAAACTCCTAAAATAGAACGGATTACTGTGGTTTTTCCGCTACCGCTTTCTCCCACAATGCTGCAGATTTCTCCGGGTTTCATCTGAAGATGAAACCCTTCGATTGTCGGTCTTGGATTTTGGCTGTATGTTACGGTTATATCCTGAACATTAAGCATAAAAACCTCCTATTTCGCTGGAGCAATTTCTGTTGTAAGCCAGTAATAATCTGCTGTGTGAATGTCTGCTCCTGTAACTGTCTTATCACTGATCATTGAACTGTTGTAATAACCATGAACAACAACAGCTGCGTCATCAATCAGAATCTGCTGTAATTGCTCAATAATCTTTGCACGTTTTGCTTCATCAAATTCTGTTTCTAACTGTTCATATAACTTGTCAAATTTATCATTTTTGTAATTACAGAAGTTTGCATCTGATTTACCATACCAGTTTGCAAGATATTCTGTAGGGTCTCCATTACCTACAGTAATCCAGTTAGAATCACAAAGATCATACTCTCCTGCAACCATCAGGTTCCACTCTTTATCTGCGTTCATAGAATCAATCTTTACATCAATTCCGAGGTCTTTAAGCTGTGTCTGGATTGCCTGTGCAAAGTCGGAAAGTCTTCTGTTCTCATATGTGATATATCTAAGTGAAATATTCTTTCCATTCATCTCGCGGATTCCATCGCCATCTGTATCTTTATAACCTGCATCATCTAAAAGTTTCTTGGCTTTATCTGTATTAAACTCATATGGATTCTTTAAATTATCATATCCATAAGCCAGGCTGGAAGGAAGTACGGAAATTCCCTCTGTATATAAACCGCCAACTGTAACTTCGCACATGGTCTTATGATCTAATGCCATCTGTAATGCCTGTCTTAATGCATCGTCTTTTAAAATACCTTTTTCATTGACATACGCAAATCCACAACGAACACCCTGTCCGATAGATACATTAAAGTTATCATCTTTTTTCAGCGTTTCAAGATCAGATGCAGAAGTAATATTTTCTACAAGATTTACATCACCGTTCTGGAGAGCCATTGCTTTATTATCTTCACTTAAGAAATCAATTTCAACGTTATCATAAGGCACTTCACCATTCCAGTAATATTTATTCTTTACAAGAGTTGCTTTTGTCTTAGAATCAAAACTTGTTAATGCATAAGGGCCTGTACCGATTGGATTCTCTGCAAGATCATAATCTCCACTTACATCAAGAATAACGAATACTGGATATGCAAGATCTTTTCTAAGGTCAGCCTTTGCCTGTTTTAAAACAATTGTTAAAGTACGTGCTTCATCATCTGCTGTAATTGATTCGTAATCCATAAACTTAGATGGATTAGAAGAACCCGTCTTGTTAGCATAAAGAACATCCCAACAAGCTTTAATTGCAGAAGGAGTTACATCATTTCCGTTAGAAAACTTTACACCATCGCGGATGTGGAATACCCATGTCTTATTATCCTCTGTAGAATATTCATCACAAATCGTATTCTCTACACTTAAGTCATCTTTATACTTAAAGAGACATTCTCCAACACCATAACGGCTATTACACCAGGCTGCATTGATCATATTTGCCGGATCTAAAGATTCTGAGTAAGAAAAACATCCAAACTTTAATGTATTTTCCTCTGTGCTGTCACTGTTTCCTTTACCGTTTCCACCACAACCAGCAAGCATGGTAACTGCCATGATCATAGCTGTCATGATTCCTAAAAATCTTTTCATCTTCTTCATAAACTTATCCTTTCTTTATCCTTTTTTGTTATTTATTATACATAACTGTTGATTTCTACACAGACTGCAAAATGCATCATATCATTTGCAGTTAACATACATAGGAACCCATACAGTTACTAATATAATCCTTTATTCTTCTCTTACATCAAGTACATCTCTTAAACTGTCACCTAAAAGATTAAATACTACAACAACGATAACGATTGCCAGTCCCGGATAAATCATCATCCATGGTGCATTTTGCATATAGGTTCTTCCCTCATTGAGCATAAGTCCCCATTCTGCCGCCGGAGCCTTGGCTCCAAATCCTAAGAAGGATAAACCGGCAAGTTCCAGCATCATACCACCAATATCTGTGGCGGCTGTAATTATCAATGTTGGAATAATATTTGGAAGCATATATTTTCTTAAAATATAGCTTGTTTTTGAGCCAGTTACTATTGCTGCATATATGTAATCTTCATGACGTATCTTCATGACAAGGCTTCTGGCAAGTCTTGCATATTTAGGCCAGCTTACTACAGCAACCGCAATCACCGCATTCTTTACACTAGCTCCCATAATACCTGCAACTGCAATAGCAAGAACCATACCTGGGAAAGAAATCATCATATCGGATATTCTCATAATAACCGCATCGATCCATCCTCCAAAATATCCTGCTAACGTTCCAAGTAAAGTTCCTATTGCAAAAATCAGTACAACGAGTATTAATGTTGCCGGGAGTGAACTTCTTGAAGCATAAATCACTCTGGAAAATATATCCCGCCCTAATTTGTCTGTTCCAAACCAATGATCGCTGCTCGGTGGCTGTAATGCGTTCTTTAAATCAGATACATAAGGATCCTGTGGTGCAATTACCGGTGCAAAAATAGTAATAAGAGCAAGCAATATAACTAGCAATAAGAAAAAGGAAAACTGTTTATTCTTTTTTATAAAATCTAATACTTTATGCATTACGTTCACCCTTTCTCACTTCTTCGTATTCTTGGATCCACAAAAGTATAAGAGATATCTACAAGTAAATTAATTACCATATAAATTAATGCTACCCAGAGTACATATCCCTGAATCAGTGAATAATCATAGGAACTAATTGCCTGTACTGCCAGATTTCCAAGACCTGGATATGTGAAAATAACTTCTACTACTGCCGTACCTCCTAATAAATTACCAAGAGATAATCCAAGCAGGGTAATCAATGGTAATAATGCATTTGGAAATACCTGCTTCCAAAGTACTTCTTTTTCTGTCATTCCTCTTGCTCTTGCTCCAGTAACATAATCTTGGTTCAGTTCTTCTAAAACTGCTGTTCTTACCTGCCTTGTATATTTTCCCATCATTGCAAAAGCTAATGTCGCTGCCGGTAAAATAATCTTTTCAAATCCTTCTCCTGTTGAAATAACAGGAAGTAAACTAAACTTCAGTGCGACTACATATAAAAGTATTAGTCCAACCCAAAAGTTAGGAATCGATACCCCAAGAAAAGTAATCCCCCTGACCAGATAATCAATCCAGGAATTCTTATAGACTGCCGATAACATCCCAAGCGGAATCGCAAATAGTAGCATAAGAAGCAATGCCGCAAATGCCAGTTTTAATGTTGGAAGTAATCTTTCTGATAAAAGCTCTGCTACTGGCTTTCCATTCGAATAAGAAGTTCCGAAATCTCCATGAAGAACTTTACTAAACCATCGTCCATATTGTACTAAAATCGGATCATTTAATCCTAGTTTTTCTCTTTCCTCGTTTAATTCTTTTTCCGATGGAATCATACCACTCACAGCATATCTTGTCCGCACCGGATCTCCTGGTGCAAGATATGTAAGAATGAACGTACAAAAACTAATTCCTATCAGTACAATGACAATCTGAAGCAGTCGTCTGCCCAATTGCTTTACATTCAATCTCTTTCCTCCTTTGCCCTCGTATGTACTCTTGGAATCTTTTTGTGCTTGATTTTGTGAGAAGATTTTTGTCATTTGTGCCCAAATTTTTGAGGTGTACGCAGTGCGTACGTTGATGAAATTCAGGTGCGACTGGCGGAAAATCAGACACAAAAGTAAGTGCAAGAAAAACTCCGAGAGTACATCGTATAAAATTAACATGAAAAAGTATGGATTTTAAAATAGAAAATCATTAATATAAGACCCTGCTGCATATCAAACCGGAGGCAGCAGACTGTTATGATAGGACAATCTTAGAATATCCCAAAAAAAAGGACATATAAGTACAATTCCAAAAAAATTATTGTAATTTTCTAGAAAAGCCTATATGGACTGTACAATTTTCTACATATATCTACAATACTTTTCAATAATATCATGACATTTTTTCTATGTCAAAGTGTAATTTTACCTTTTTTGATGCTTATTTTGACAATTAAGTTCTTTTATCTATGTATTTTTTTGTCCACCACACTACTTAATATTACCTGTCCTGTTTTTAAATGCAAATTCCTTGCATATTTTACACTTGAAATAATCCATATAAATTTTTAATAAAAATGGAAATATCCATACCAGACTAAGTATTTTTGATTCAATATTGCTATATTTACTTTTCTATTTTATAATAATGATATTATTTTTATATGATATCAGGGTCAAAAGGTCCAAACTCCATTCGGGCTTGCACGATAAAGTGTTTGACTTTGGGACCCGCGGAATTTGAGGCTGAATCAAATCATTACAACAATTTACATGGCACAGGAGGCATTGGGATTTATGCAAAACAGTAAAGAGAAAAATTTAGATTTTATAGAAATTTTGTCTAAAGAACCAGATAATATTCTTTCTTTAGACGTTTCTTCTGTAAAGACATTACAGATTGGGTATCAGGCAGAGACTCTTCTTCTACACAAAGCAGATGATGATACTCTTACAATTAAGGAATACATTAACGGTCTTTCCGGAAGTGAATATTATGCAAAAGTTACTGCGAATCGTTTTAAAACAACCATACGTTACGGGCGAAGAGAAACTGTAAATCCCGCTACCTGTATCGAAATTTTCCTCCCGGATTCTTTCAATGGCGAATTACTCCTTTCATCCCAATATGGCAATATCATTACAGATGCCGACTGGAATGTAGAACGATTTGCTGCCGAGACAACAGAAGGTTCTATTTCTTTAAATACGATCACTGCTCCACGAATCCGACTTGTTTCTTCAATCAGTTTGATTCACATTACACGAGCAGAGGGATTTACGGATATACACTCTGTTTCTGGTACAATTATCGCTGACTGTATCGAAGGTGGTGCCAAATTAGCTACTTCATCCAGTCCGATTCAGGCTACATTCTCTTCTTTAAATAATATTGTAGAATGTGAGACATTAAATGGAAATATTCAGCTTACACTTCCTGAAAACTGCGGAATGAAGATTGATGGAATCAGCAAACGAGGCTCTATTCACTCGAACATCGAGGGACTTTCTATTAAAGAGAAACCCGGAAATGTACAAAATATTACTGGTATTTTAGGTGAAAAACCTTTTTATAATGTAGTCATGGCTGCTACAGTCTAATTTCTCCCAGTTGGCGCCAAACACATGTACCGGGATTTTATGCTCCGCAAGACATTTTATGATCTCCCCGCGGAAATAACTCCGCATACAGATATCGATGAACACCATTCCTGCGATCGCCGCGCGAAGCTCCTCATCCGGCACTGCACCCAGTTCTTTTCTGATATGTGCCTCTAACATCCGGTCGATGGACACCGCCGGATGTGCTTTCATATCCTCCAGAATCTCATAATAAAATGTCCGATATTCCGCACCCTGCCTGTCGATTTCCCGGTAAAGGTGTTCCACCGGTGTATAGTTTCCGGTAAATACAATGTCGTATTTCCGTTTCTGATACGGTATATTTTTATGTTTCTGTTTTTGCCCATGGCAGCCTTCTATTGGGGAAGGTACTTCCCGCTCTAAGATACAGTTTCCCGCCAGCGGCAGAAACTCCACCGGCAATGCCGGGTAAAAGCGCTTCATGTATGCCACATGTTCTCTGTCAATACAAAAAACACTCATTTCCGGCACCGGAGGCTTTGCCAGTTTTGAATGATAATACAGTGGATGATCCACCAGGATATTGATGCACGCGATACCTTGGTTTTCCCAGATATAACGCCCGTTCTCTTCGATAAAGACCTCTTCCCCGGAAAGTCCGATAAAATTAAACGTACACAGTACCGTTTTCTCTGGCACGGCAAACCGGCTGATGCCATCTACCGTATTTACCAGATCATCGTAATCCACAAAATAGGTGTCATGCCCCATCTCCTGAAACGTTTCTGCTAACTGTTCTGAAAAATATCCTAGTGTTTCCACTGCATTTTTTATTAAAATCACTTTCATGTTTGCCAGTGATCCGCGCAGTTAGTTTTTAAAGCTGTGGATCGGTGCCGGGATTCTTCCGGTACGGTTAATAAAATCATCACAGGAATATTTGTTGACCGGCATGATCGGCGCATAACCGAACAGACCACCAAACTCTACGGTATCGCCAACGCCTTTTCCAATTACCGGGATCAGACGTGCAGCTGTTGTCTTCTGGTTTACCATACCAAGTGCCATCTCGTCTGCGATCATACCGGAGATCGTGGTTGCCTTGGTATCTCCCGGAATTGCGATCATATCAAGTCCTACAGAGCAGACACAGGTCATTGCCTCTAATTTTTCCAATGTGATAGCACCAGCCTGTACGGAATCGATCATTCCCTGATCCTCACTGACTGGAATGAAAGCGCCGCTTAAGCCGCCGACATAGGAAGATGCCATAACGCCGCCCTTTTTGACCTGATCATTTAACATGGCAAGTGCTGCAGTTGTTCCCGGTGCACCTGCATATTCCAGACCGATCTCGCAGAGGATATCTGCGACGGAATCACCGATGGCCGGAGTCGGAGCAAGGGAAAGGTCAATGATACCAAACGGAATTGAAAGACGTCTGGATGCCTCCTGTGCGACTAACTGTCCGACTCTTGTTACCTTAAATGCGGTCTTTTTGATGGTCTCGCAGAGTACCTCAAAATTCTCGCCACGCACTTTCTCAAGTGCTGTCTTTACAACACCCGGTCCGCTGACTCCGACGTTGATCACTGCATCAGCCTCTGTCACACCGTGGAAAGCTCCTGCCATAAACGGGTTGTCATCCGGTGCGTTGCAGAAT
>OGPA01002185.1_pt1 | contig 14425 bp, 16 predicted proteins | sample 1552841 | NCBI WGS metagenome assembly OGPA01 (sample SAMEA2579916, study PRJEB22360) | human gut metagenome | reverse complement strand
ATGACTACTATGGAAAGGAAGCATTTGTTAAGCTTCACGATTTCCTTGTAGGCTATACACCAGAAAAAGCGAATCAGTTCTGTATGGCAGGTTTCATTTTAAAAAATACTTTAAGTGAGAATGGAGCCGTTACCAGAGGTATATGCGAAACAAACGAAGAAGGCTATCTCACAGCAGTACATGAGACTTCAAATATTGTTAAGACTTCAGAGGGTGCAGCAGTAGACAACGATGGACAGCTCACTTCGATTAATGCGGAATCCTACGCATCCATGAATATGTGGGGACTTACACCGGAATTCATCCAGACTTTAGAAGATGGATTTAAAGAGTTCTTTGCCAATATGGGAAACAAAGATATTCTGAAAGCAGAATATTTACTGCCAATCTACATAGACGAGCTTCTTCAGGCAGGCAGAGTTTCCGTAAAAGTGTTAGATACGAATGACAAGTGGTTCGGAGTAACCTATAAAGAGGATAAAGAGTATGTAGTAAAGTCATTTGCCAGGTTGATAGAAGATGGTGTGTATCAGAAGGAGTTATTTGAGGATTTGAAATAAATAATAAAGGAGAACGATGGAAAGTAAGATAATCGAAATATCTAATAAAATAGCATATAATGTATTATCGCACTGTACCAGCCTTTTTGGGCTGCCGTTCTCCTTGCCTTTTTAACAATGTTCTTATATTTATATGGTAAGGAGCATGGGTGGAAAAAGAATTACTTGATGAATCTGAGAATATTAGATTTGGAAAAACTGTTTGGGAAGCCACAAAAGTTGTAGCAGTATTTTCTTTTATGATAGAATTTACTCAGCTATTATTCCATCTTGGAACATTTCAAATATCGGATCTGACCTATAATACACTTGGTGGAGCATTAGTCCGAGCAGGAAATCCTCTGTTTTAGGTGCCAGATGATTGGATTCACATGGAAATAGGAGTTGTAAAATGGCAGGAAGACCAAAAAAGAAACCAGAATATAATCCAGAACTTCAATTTAACAATTTTCTTCAAGAGTTAAGAGATGCTTATGAAGAAGCAGATTCCCTAAGATCACTAGCAGATGAGTTAAATATTAGTCTACTTAAGCTCCGTAAGCTACTTATTACTGCAGATGTATTCACATCAGATATATGTACAGAAATCAATAATCTGCATCAGTCAGGAAAAAAGATTCCAGAGATTATGAAACTCACGGGTCTTTCCAGAGCATCGGTTCATTCCTATCTTCCCTACACTAAGGGAATTTATAATGCAGTAGAGATAAGTCTAAATGCGGAGCGATGCCGGACATATAAGAATAGACAAACAAGATGAGCAGCGGTGAGAAATTGCCGCTGCATTTTTAAAAACAATGCAGGAATAAAATGGAAATAAAAATAAAAAATGGTTGAAAATAAAGCGACAGAGTGATAAGATAGATATAAAATACAGCTTTATTGGTATATACATAATTAGTATGGTAATATTATTATAAAGATATTCTATGTAAAGAAAATTAATTATTAAATTTGGAAAAAATAGATGGAGAGGATAGACGAATGGAATTAAGCATAAGGGATTTTGCCAAGATTCAACAAGTGGATATTGTTATAGATGGAATAACAGTAATTGCTGGAGAGAATAATACGGGGAAAAGTACGGTAGGGAAGATATTAGGAAAGTACATTACTGCGTGCTTGCAGGATTTTTGTTTTCTTGTATAATTGAGATTAGTAAGTTGATTACGAATACAGTAGGTACGCTTGTGGGTTGGGGGATATGGTGCTGTGTAAGTTATTTTATAAAGAATTTTTATGAGGGTTAATATGAGTAGTGAATTGTATAAAGAGGCAGTAGATACAGCAAAAGATATTGATATTCTTGAGAATGTTATGATACAGACAGTAACAACACAGTTATCATTTAGTTCATTGATGACCAATTTGGAAAGATGGGATTTTGTAGTTCCAGATTTTCAGAGAATGTATCGTTGGACAGAAAGTCAGGCAGAAGAACTGGCAATTTCTTTAGTAAGGGGAATGCCTATTCCACCAATATATTGTTTTACGAATAAGGAACAACAACAAGTTATATTAGATGGTCAGCAGAGAATACTAAGCCTATATCTTTATTATATAGGTAAGTTTATGAAGAGACAAAGGAATGCCTTCATTGATGTTCGAAAAATGAAAGATGATGGAAGGACTTTTAAAGAGTGTCTTGAAGAATATGGCTTGAAAGATAAAAAGTATTGTATGGAATATAAAAAAGAGAGCGGCGAAGTAAAGAAGGTAAATATTACGTATGCGACTTTGAGTAATCAGTTAAAAAGAAGGATTGATTTCAGCCCAATAACGATTGTCCAGATTAATGTAGATAGCGAGGCATATAGAGAAAGGACTCTTCATAAGATTTTTGCTAATTTAAATATTGGTGGAATTCCACTGTCAAGTCAAGAACTTAGAAACGGAATATATAGTTGTAAGTTTTATGATATGTTATATGAGGTGAATGATACTTCGGAAAAATGGAGATATTTATTTAGTGGAAAAATAAATGGAGATATAAATAAAGAAAGTAAGGATGTAGAGTTGCTACTTGCTATGTGCGCATTTGAATACTATACAAAAGGGGAAGGAGAAAAATTTAATTTAACGAATTATAAAGGAAGAAAATATAGTTTGTTAGATGATTTTTCAGAAAATGTACAGAAATTTGATGAAGATACTATCGAACATTATAGGAATAATTTAATTAATTTTTTTGAATGTCTGGAGCATATACCGACTAGAGGAAAAGATTTATTATTGATAAGTTTGTTTGTAGTCTGGAGCAGGATGCCGTCTAAACCTGTTATTTCGGAAGAAAAATGTAAACAAATTATAGAAGATGATGACTATAGTAGTACAATTGGAAAGGGAACAACTCGGAGAAGTAATATTGAGAATAGATTTAGGAGCGTATATGAACAGCTATTATAATATGATTGAGAAGGTTGTAAGTCTTATCTGTGATAATCAAGAGAAATGTTATAGCTATATTTTGGTGGGAGATAATTCTTCCGGTAAATCAGAAATATTACAGAAAGTGATCAAAAGAGAAAAGAATAAGGCGGTTTATTTTATTGATTCCGTTAATAGAACATTTAAAGTAGATGCTGTGGAGTTGGCAGGTAAATTTTACGAGCAGGCAAAATTTGATTTAGGACAGATTATTGAGATGAGATTAAATCCGTTGAACTTTAATTTACAGGATACGTTTGATGCAGTATGTCGCATAGAGTGCTTGTATACTAAATATAAAACGCAGCTTGTAAGAATGTTCAAAGAGTTTCTTGACAGAGATATATGCATAAAGAAAAAGGTGATAGAAGAAGTAGGCGTGACAGAAAACATAGTTATTATTGATGGAGAAGAAGTGAATCTATCCAGTGGATATCAGGCAATTCTAAGGGTGTTCTGCGAGATTGTATTTTTTTGTGATGTAATGCAGGTAAATAACTGGGAGCGGGGACTGGTTGTTATTGATGAGTTAGATGAGTATTTATCTCCGAGATACAGTGCAGAGATTTTAAATTATTTGCAAAACCAATTCCCTGATATGAACTTTTTGGTATCGACACATTCTTTAGACTTAGTGAAATCCACAAAAAATATGAATCTAATAGTTATAGGTGAGTCTGATTATGAAGTGTATACAGGACAGCAATTAGAAGATAGTATGCTGGCTGAGGATGTTTTTACGAATTTATTTTTTGAAGAACGAAAGATTCATAAGTCAGAAGACGATTCTATAGATAAGGAATTGAGACGTTTATTAAATATAAAAATCGCTAAACTCTGGAATGAAGAATATCAAAAAGAATTTGACATTTTACCATTTGATGCAATGACTCCGCATCAGAAGATAATTTATAAGCAGATTGAGGGTTGGTAGAATGGCAGAAGATTTTTTCGTTCTGGATGTGCCAGTATTTATGCCAGTTTATAAGTCTGATACAAAGTACGGATGGACAAAGTATAAAGATAACTTGTGGGATTTGCTGAAAGAGACATCGAACGGTTATTGTATGTACTGTTATGATAGTATTTGGATTAATGGACAAAGACGAGGGCAGATTGAACATGGAATTGAAAAGAAGAATTCAGAGAAATCGTTGAGTGATTGTATCCCTAATTTAGCAATTGCTTGTGAGATATGTAATTCGAAGTATAAGAAACGTGGGGAGAAAAGCAGACGATTAGCGACAGAATATATTAAAGAGTTTGAAAAAGGATCATGTAGTAAATTTGACTGTAAAGGAATTTGTGAGAAGTTTAAGAAGATTCGTCAAGAATACATTAAAAATGGGAAGGTTTTAATACAGCCTTTTGAAGCGAGAATCAATGATAAAGGGAATGTTTTGCGGTTGCAATATGATTTATTGAATTGTCGCTATATTCCGAGTGAGAAGGAAGCATATACGGGAGAAGAAAGAGATATTATTGAACAACATATCCGATTATTTGGGTTGAATTCTTCTGAGAGAAAGAATAATGAAATCGGAAAGTATTGTAAGAATGTTGTGGATACAGGTTCTCTTTTACTGAATGTTGATTATAATAATTTAATGGTGGAATTATTAAAAGAAAAGTTACAAAAGACAAATATTAAGGATGCTATTAAGATATGTATGGCTATATATAGCATGGCGTTTGATTATTTGGCTACATAGTAGAGTTGTAAAGAATAGAATCGCGGAGGAACAATTCTGGATAAATGGACAACAACGAAGTCAGAAAGTTTAGTAGATAATCACTGGATAAAGATTCGAAAGGACAGTGTAGTTCTTCCGATTGAATCCTATTTGCCCTACATAAAGGGAATTTATAATGCAGCAGAGATGTAAAGTTTCACATTAGCTAATTAAGGATGTAGGATCAGTGCCCTACATCCTTAAATTAGCTAATGAAATACATAACTTATCACACGTTATAAAACTCCTTATACCATTCCGCAAAATGTCGAAGTCCTGTTCTTAAGCTTGTATCTGGTTTGAATCCATAATCTTTTTCAAGTGCGCTTGTATCAGCAAATGTTACAGGTACGTCACCTGGCTGCATAGCAACGAGTTCTTTATGCGATTCAAAGTCGTAATCGGCAGGGAGTACTTCTGCGCGGATTAATTCTTCCTGAAGGATTGTGACAAAGTCTAAGAGGTTTTCTGGATTACTGTTTCCGATGTTGTATACAGCGTAAGGTGGGATTGGCAGGCCGTCTTCTCCGTTTTTCTTTTCAGGTGCGCCCTGCATGACGCGTTTTACACCTTCTACGATATCATCAACGTAAGTGAAGTCACGTTTACAGTTTCCGTAGTTGAATATTTGGATAGTTTCTCCTTTAAGAAGTTTGTTTGTGAATCCGAAGTATGCCATGTCTGGTCTGCCGGCTGGTCCATATACGGTGAAGAAGCGAAGGCCGGTAGATGGAATGTTGTAAAGTTTGCTGTATGCGTGAGCCATAAGTTCATTTGATTTCTTTGTGGCAGCGTAGAGGGATACAGGATTATCTACTTTGTCTTCTGTGCTGTATGGAACTTTTTTGTTTGTTCCATAGACAGAGGAAGAAGATGCATATACGAGATGATCTACGCCTTTTTCTCCGTTATCATAGGAATGACGGCAGGCTTCAAGAATATTGTAGAAGCCGATCATGTTGGACTGAATGTATGCATCTGGATTTGTGATGGAGTAGCGTACGCCAGCTTGTGCTCCGAGGTTTACTACGATATCTGGCTTATGTTCAGCAAAGATTTTATCGATAATTGCTTTGTTGGCAAGGTCATCTTTGTAGAAGACGTAAGTAGAATCGTTATGTTCAGCAACGCATTTTTCAATTTCTTTTAAACGCCATTCTTTAATGTTGACATCATAGTAGTTATTCATGTTGTCCAGTCCGATGATGTGGATTGGAGATTGTGTTCTTAAAAGTTCAAGAACAAGGTTGCTGCCGATGAATCCAGCAGAACCTGTAACGAAAACTGTTTTATTTTTTAAATCAATGTGATTCATTTTGTTTTTCTCCGTTTATTATTATTTCTTCATTTTCTTGCTGCTTTTTATTAATCTCTCTTGAAAATATCTCTTGTGTATACTTTGTCTTTTACGTCATCAAGACAGGAATCGTAACGGTTTGCAATGATCGCCTGGCTGTTCTTTTTGAATTTCTTTAAGTCATTTACTACTTCAGAACCATAGAATGTTTCGCCATTCTTTAAAGTTGGTTCATAGATGATTACTTTGGCACCTTTTGCCTTGATTCGTTTCATAACGCCCTGAATAGAAGACTGACGGAAGTTATCGGAATTACTCTTCATGGTAAGACGGAATACACCGATGACTTTTTCGCCTTCTTTACTCGGATCCCAGGAGCTGTTTGCTTCATATGCACCTGCCATATTCAGTACCTGGTCAGCAATAAAGTCTTTTCTTGTGCGGTTACTTTCTACGATGGCAGAAATCATATTCTGTGGTACATCATTGAAGTTCGCTAAAAGCTGCTTGGTATCTTTTGGTAAACAATATCCGCCGTATCCAAAGCTTGGGTTGTTGTAGTGAGTACCGATTCGTGGGTCAAGACATACACCATTAATGATTTCCTGTGTATTTAAGCCTTTTGATTCTGCATATGTATCAAGTTCGTTGAAGTAAGATACACGAAGTGCAAGATAAGTGTTGGCAAAAAGTTTAACGGCTTCTGCTTCTGTGAATCCCATGAAAAGAGTGTCGATGTTTTCTTTGATGGCACCCTGCTGAAGAAGTTTGGCAAATGTTTCAGCCTTTTCTCTTGATTCCTCATCACAGGATACGATGATTCTTGATGGATAGAGGTTATCGTAAAGTGCTTTTGATTCGCGTAAGAATTCTGGGCTGAAGATGATGTTCTTTGTGTTATATTTTTCTCTTACAGATGCAGTGTATCCAACTGGAATTGTTGATTTAATAATCATAGTTGCATTTGGATTCACTTTTAATACAAGTTCAATAACAGCTTCTACAGCAGAACAGTCAAAGAAGTTTTTCTTGCTGTCATAGTTGGTCGGTGCAGCAATGACAACAAAGTCAGCATTTTTGTATGCTTCTTCACCATCAAGTGTAGCAGTAAGGTCAAGATCTTTTTCTGCGAGATACATTTCAATATAATCGTCCTGGATAGGAGACTTTCTGTTATTGATAAGGTCTACTTTTTCAGGAATGATATCGACTGCTGTTACGTGGTTATGCTGTGAAAGGAGAGTAGCAATGGAAAGACCTACATAACCGGTACCGGCAACAGCGATATTGTATTTTTTATCAACAACAGGCTTGCTGGATACTGCTTTGTCATTTTCGAACAAATCAACTACTTCAAAGTTAAGCACTTCAGCAATAGATTGAAGCTGGTCGATAGATGGTGTGTAGTCACAGCTTTCTAAACGGCTGATCATACCCCTGTTGATGCCGGTCATTTCTGCAAGCTGTGCCTGAGTAAGTTTTTGTTCTTTTCTCTTGGCGATAATGGTATCTGCCATTTTGGTAATAGATAATTTTTTCATGTTTTTCTCCTAACAATATTAATGTGCCCACAAAATCAGGAATAGAAAGACTTTGAGAGTATATATTTTAAATACTAGCTGCTCGACTTGAAAATTAAAACGATTAATATGATAGCAGTTATAATCGAAAATGTCAATTAAAATGAAAAAAATGACAAGAAAATAGGATTAAATTAAAAAAATGTAATTTAAAATGGAATTTTTGCCTTTGTTTCTATTAAATAGTTAAACTTTTTGAAACAAAATGTAATTTATAGGGAAAATAAATAAAAAATGGTTGAAACAAGTAGGGAAAAATGATAAGATAAGATGAAAAGTAATTTGATGTACAGATTGGATAGGATTAGTTATTGAGGACAGAATGGATTTATATCAGATTTTTATAGAACACAACCGGCCATGGAGCAGTTTTGAGATTATATGCTATTTCATCATGTTAATATTGTTATTTTTTGTTTATATTTTTTTATATAAATGTGGGAAAGTAAATAAGGCCCAGATTATTGCGGGACTTTTATTATTTACTTATTATTGTATTGTTTTAGAATCAACGGTATTTACAAGAAAAAATCAAGGATATCATGCATATGAATTAGAAGTATTCTGGTCGTGGAAAGATGTGATTCGCTATCATAGCAGGGAAATGCTTAAAGAGAATCTTTTAAATATTGCATTACTTTTCCCATTTGGATTATTGCTGCCATTTTCTTTCTATAAAAGATTGACATGGTGGCAAGGACTTGTCATGGGGTTGATAGCATCAGCGCTTATAGAAGTTTTGCAGCTTATATTATGTCGGGGACTTTTTGAGTTTGATGATATGATACACAATGGATTTGGATGTATGCTGGGGAGTATGCTTGTGGGGTTACTCTTTCAGAGAGTAATAAATGGTAACTTACAAATAAGGCAAAAATGAAAATGTACTTAGGTTATTAATTTTAGTACATTAAAATACTTGGGGAGTTAAAAAATGGCAGGAAGATTAAAAAAGAAACCAGAGTATAATCCAGAACTTCAATTTAATTTTTTTCTTCAAGAGTTAAGAGCTGCTTACATATGACGTGATACAGCAGGATGAAACTCTAGTTGAAGTCACAAAAGATGGCGCCCTGCAAACAGCAAGAGTTTTATGTAGGTATACCGTTCGGGAAAGTATCATACGGATCGGGTGATTATTCTTTATTTAAAATAAAAAACTGATAAGTTATAGTTGCGATATTTGTGTTAGTAAAAATATATTTATGAAGATATAGATTATATTGTAAATAAAATGCTTTTTAATTTAGAGGTGCTGGAAATGCGTATAGATAAAATTATTATAGAAATTTGGAAAGAAAGAGAATGGATTTTTAGTGGACTAGGTACAGAAATAGTTGGATTTATTAGACATTTTGTAATGAGAAAAAAATCTGATAAAAAGCTAGATATAAATAACACGAAATTGGAAGATATAAACAATGTTTTAGGCGAGAACAACCAATATCCACAGAATGGTAATAATAATCCAATTTCTATAGAAGGAAACGGTAATATAATTGGAAATGGAAATTATATTACTAATAATTATATCTATACTAATGAGGATAATAGTATAGATCAGAATGAAACTTCCTGGTTTTCAAAAAGATTTGAAAGACTACTTCAGTTGTTAAATGATGCAAGAGGATTTGATGAAAAAGAATATACTATTGAATATATAAGTTCACTTATAGGATTAAAAAATGTAGACGAGTTAAAGGCTTATTTGATTCAATATAAGGAGCCTGACGATGATTTTAAGAAGAAATTTGTTAATGTGTTTGGAGTAAATGAAGAATGGATGCTACATAATAGAGGAAAATTTCCGTTTGCTTCAAATATTTGTTTTTTAGGTAGTAATCCAATGGATATATTGCGAAAAGAAGATTTAAAGGATGTGGAAAAATTTATTATTGTTATTGGAATTATTGAAGGAAAAAGATATGCAGGTATTATTAGAAAAAGGGATAAATTTTGTTATGAGTTATATCCAAAGTATTTTATGTTATATTCGAGAGTTGGAGCGACAGGAACGTCAAATTTAGTTGAATTTTATAGATTTTTACGAGAAACAAATAAAATTAAAAAACTTAATGGTACAGTTTATGTTGCTACAGAGAAACAAATGGAGAAGTTATTAGAAGGTGAGTTTTCACCGAAGAAAGTAGAAAGTTTTGAGATAGCTAGAAATTTTATAAATGATTTTATGAGCCTTGGAGAAGATGAGATAGAACAAAATAAGAAATGTTATGATAATGATTTTATTTTGGTACAAAAAATTATTGCTAGAAATATAGATGATATTAATTTATTTGATATATCAACAGAATTTTTTTCTCATAGATTTGGAACAGCATTTTCTGGAGTACGAGGGATAAAACGATTTACAAATTCTAAAGAGTGTATAGATAGACTACAGATCCTTTTAAAAAAGCCATTAGATGGTAAAAAAATGAAATGGCCTATATGGTGGTTTAGGGGAAGTCAGAATGATAGTATTAGTGATTTTAAAAAAATATCAGATGAAAAGTTTTTACTAAATTTCAGTGAGATAAAAGTAAAACAAATTGTTGTGTATGCATCAATACAGCATTACTATAAGAAGTTTGTTTATGTAGAAGCTTATCCTGAAGAAGAAACAGGTTTATATGAAAATGATGATAAGAAGTTTATGATAGATAATTATGGTTATTATAAGGAAGAATATGCAGAATATGAAGGGAAAAAAATAACAAGAGCAGAATATGAGGATGGAGCAGCTGAGATTGATGGAAAAATAATTGATTTAAAAGGAAAAGCGGAATTCCGAATTCGTTATATTACACCATATAATTTTATTATATGTGCCCAATTTAATTCAATAAATAATAGGATGTATGATGATAAGATGGAAAATTTATTAAATGGAATTTTAAAAGGTCAAAAATCTGTTGAAGAAATAGTAGACTTAGTAGAAAAGATGCCTAGAAATGAAAGAGAAAAGTATATGAAATAGATATAGTTAAAATAAATTATAATGTATGGTATAGGAGGTAAAATCATGGAACAAAGCTACGAAGAGGGAAAGGTAAGTGTACATAGTTTAGTTGACGAAGAATGTGTAGTCATGACAGCAGAACTTATACAGGCATCTTTTGAAAAAAGAAATACAGGTATTCGGGAAGCTGCCTGTCAATATAGAGTAGACCGATTAGCAGAATCTATGAATATTTTATATAAAACATTAGAAAAACATAGAAAAAATCCAGAATCACAGCGATATATCAAAAGCTTAAGGAGTTCTTTAAGTAGGAAGAGTACTTTTGCAGCATTTAAAAGAAATTATGTAAGAAAACACATTATAGATTATCCAGATTTAGAAGATTTTTTATTATAATTTGAAAGTAGACTGTTCTTTTGTGGAATATTATGGAGAAGCTGCATCTTTTTATTCATATACAGGTAAGCCGGTAATCATCCGTACCTGTTACAGCAATTATTTTTCTGATACAATCTTCTCAAAATATGAGAGGAAGTATACCATTATGAAAAAAGAAGAGAAAGTCTTATTCTGGTCTGAACGTGTACAGGAAAGACTACGATTTATTTTGTCAATCCGCAAAATGCGAAATATCTGCAGCTTTTCCTACTGATTTATTGATCCGTCACTTGCAGCACGCAGGCACAATAGCCGGGTTCGGGCTGATAGCAGTGGATGATAAGATTCTTGTCTATTTCGGGACTGTAATCATGGAGTGTGTGCTTTGTACCGTTTAACGCTACATCTGCATACGATACAAGCCACTTTTTATCACCATTAGGAAACACCTTGTAAAAAGAGCGGTTAAGCATTTCTTCTACGGGAATACCTTCCACAGTTGCCATTTCCGCATTGCAGTAGCGAAAAATGAAATCCACACCGCAACCGTCCTCATTAAAGACAAGTTCTATTACACAGAATGCCAGAGGCATATTGTCCAACAAGCTACATTTTTCCAGCATACTCAGGGGGCGGTGTTTCGTGTTTGTCAGCTCTATTTCAGCACGCAAACGGCGATGACTGCTCATATCGCGCTTACGCCCTTGAAAAGTGCGGCCGTCCGACATGGTATAAACGCCATCGTTGCTGATATTTACAATGTGGCTGCGGCATACGACAATTCCCTTGCTGATACTCAAAAAATTCTTCTCCGGCAAAGTAGATAGAACACTATGTACCGGTACGAATAGTGCAAATTCCGCACCGTCTGTGCGTTGAATGACAGTTTTGCGGTCTTTGCGGTAAATGTATAGGATGTTTTCAGCACAAAGACCATGCTTTTGAAACCACGCGTTCAAGTTGATCATAGGGGCACTCCTTTTTCCGTTGATGTAGCTAGTATAACATACCTGAACAGGAAGCACAATTTATTTGCTAAAGATCATTGTATATAATGTTTATACACTTTTTGCTCGAAATATCTTCGTAAAGCTGATTTTTCGTAAAGTTTTACGCACAAAATATTGACTTTTAAACACGAGCGATATATGATAAGTATGTCAATCGGATTGATACTTGTGAAAGGAAACTTGCCACAGGCATCCAGTAGCCCACCTGGCATATGCCTCTTCTTCTGGCGTTTATGGAACGAACTGAAAAGTTCCATATGCGGTGGAAGACCAGGTGGACAAACCGGTCAGTCTGTATGCTGTTGCTAAAAAGAGCGATGAGTTGATGGCTCATGCCTATTCCAAACTATGATATTGTGGTGGGCATCCGCCATGTGATATCAGCAATATCAAAAAGTATCAGAAAACGGTAAAGTGGATTTTAGTCTGCTTTACCGTTTTTTTGTTCCCAATTGTGAAATTTTCAAAACGGTATTGCCTGTCGATTTCCAAGTAAAGTTGGAATTTGTTCTGATGCGAACAAAAAATAAAAAACAGAGAATTAATGTGTTTCCATAGAAATCTTACTGTGATAAACTTATAAGAAAGACGATGGAGGATAAATCAATGTTTGACACAATTCATCATATTGCAATTATAGGAAGCGATTATGAGAAATCTAAACATTTTTATGTTGATTTACTGGGATTTGAAATAATCAGGGAAAATTATCGAAAGGAACGAGATGATTATAAAATAGATTTGGCCTGTGGAGAGCAGGAGATTGAGCTATTTATTATAAAGGATGCTCCGGCACGTGTGAATTATCCGGAGGCACTTGGGTTGAGGCATCTGGCATTTAAGGTAAAAAGTGTTGACGATACGGTTAAAGAGCTTAATGCAAAAGGAATAGCAACAGAGCCGGTACGCTTAGATGATTACACTGGAAAGAAAATGACATTTTTCCATGATCCAGATAATCTTCCATTAGAAATCCATGAGTAATCAACTATTATGATTGCTGTTTGGGCTGCTAGATGGTAAAATCAAAGTACAATAGGCATGGTGTACCATGCTGTCCAAGAGCAGATGAATGCAGCGACAAGTTTTGTCGCTGCATTTTTTTATATTTTTATATTTTTACTTCTGCGAATTCCCGTTCATTGCCTCATGCTCTTTAGCAAGTTCATCGTGTAATGTGACAGAATCCCAATTCACATTGTGCTCTGTAAGCATTGCCTTTAGATTGACCCTTGGAATCCTTTGCTTATACATGGCATTTAAAAACTGATTAAGTTTTGTTCCAGTAAAACCGGCAAATACAAGCATTGGATCGTCAAAAGAAGCATTGCTTTCAGATTCCTCTGAACGAAGAAAAGATGCCATCTCTTCCTTTTTTCCACAGGCAAGTATTCCAATCGGAACATCATACTGCTGCTTTTCCACAACGCGGATATGAATACCGGATTGAATACATAAAAACTTGATTTTATTGCGGATAGCAGCGGAATCAAAATTATAAAGTAAGATAGTCTCTTTCATAAAAAATCCTTTCATTTATTATGTGCTTTCATTTATCATGCGTTTTCATTCAAGTCTAATCATTCTGTTCATCACGTTAAAATGCACAGAACATATCAACTGTTATTATATGCGATAATCCCCGAAAATCAAACAGATAATTTTTATCCTAAATAGGAAACAAAGTGATAAAGCAATATCTCTAATTTTATGTAAAAAAACTCTGGTATTTTTCCAGAAATGAGATACAATAATGTAGGGAAAACACCTAGCGTACCGACTTGCGGCACACTAGAACGATTGCATATATGCAAGGAGGATATTAAATTATGGAAGAAAAAAATTATAAGATTTATGACAGTTTATATAACGTAATTGGTGTAGCGCCATACGAAGAGGTACATACAAAAGGACTTTTACATCAGGTAGTACACTTCTGGTTAGCAGAAAAAAAGGAGAATCAGCTCTGGTTTTATTTACAAAAAAGAGCCGATAATGATATTGTATACAAAGGAGCATACGACATCCTTACATCCGGTCACATTGATCCGGAAGAAACACACGAAGAAGCAATGCTTCATCAGATTAAAGAACAGTTAGGAGTTTCTCTCCAGAAAGAACAGCTTACATATATCGGACATATCCATCAGCAGATTAAAAAAGGTACATACTTTGATAACGCATTTGTACAAAGTTATCTCTACGTAACAGACCATGCAGAAAAAGACTTTGCCGGAGCAGATAACGTTGTGAAAGTCAAATTTGAAGAACTTGTTGCATTTGTAGGTGATTTAGATAAAAAGGTAACGGTATACACAACCGAAGGGAAGTTAATCGAAGAAACAACACATGATCAGTGGTGGTTAAGAGACGAAGAATTCGAAAAAGTAGTAGAACCTTATATCAAAGAACATTTACATAACTACTAATTTGCTGGGGACACAGACGCCGCTTTAGTAGAAGATATTGAGCTGAATT
>OGPA01002184.1_pt1 | contig 14433 bp, 12 predicted proteins | sample 1552841 | NCBI WGS metagenome assembly OGPA01 (sample SAMEA2579916, study PRJEB22360) | human gut metagenome | reverse complement strand
GGTTGAAACGGCAGCCCACCGATAACCGCCAATTCTGGCCAGCCGTTTCAACCGTTTTACCTCTTGTCACCGTTTTTAATCATTGAAAAATCGTATTTTCCTTGTACATTTGTGCCCGGTTCAGTTCAGGTGAAATGACAAACATGAAAGAAGCTTTTTTTAAACTCCATTTATCCGTTCTGCTCGCGGGGGCTACGGGCATTTTCGGGCGGCTGATTTCGCTCAATGAAGGTTTATTGGTCTGGTACCGGATGTTGCTGGCAGGTCTGCTGTTCGCCCTACTATCGGCAGTCCGGAGACGCTTTCCCCGGATAGGCTGGAAAGAAGTTTTCAAGATCGGTGGCATCGGGATATTATTAGGACTGCATTGGGTATTCTTTTATGGGAGTATCAAAGCTTCCAACATCTCCATCGGTGTAGTCTGCTTTTCACTGGTCAGTTTTTTCACGGCTTTTCTGGAACCCTGGATCAACCGTCACCGCATCTCTGTCAAAGAAGTACTTTTCAGCCTGCTTACCCTACTGGGTATAGCTTTGATTTTCCATCTGGACACCCGTTACCGTCAGGGTATCCTCTTAGGGATCACCTCTTCGGTCCTGGCCGCCTTGTTTACGATTACGAATAAGAAAGTAGCTGCCGGCCACGATGCCAGTACGATGCTCTTGTATGAAATGTCCGGCGGATTTGTCGGTCTGAGCTGTCTTTTACCTTTTTATCTCCGCTATTTTCCGGTAGAAACGATCTTCCCGGACGTCTCCGACCTGATCTATCTGATCCTATTGGCTTCCGTTTGTACCATCGGTTTATACCTACTGCAAATACAGGTCTTAAAAGTAGTATCGGCCTTTACGGTCAACCTGACATATAATCTCGAACCCGTATACAGCATTATCCTGGCTATGCTTTTCTTCCACGAAGCCCGGGAGTTGAACGGGGCTTTTTACATCGGTTTGGGCCTCATTGTCTTGTCGGTATTATTACAAACTTTTGCCGTATTCCTGCCCCGGCCGGACAAAGCCGTTTCTTCTTAATCATTTTTCCCGGTACAACGCGATCAAACGGGAAACGGCATATTGTTCCAGTTCCTCTTCCGGTACCTGTAAAAAGCGCTGCATCGCCGGAGAAAAACGTTCTACTTCGATCTCATAAAAACGGGCGTAAATTATGCGGTGTGAAAGTACATGTTTGGGCATGATGAAACTTCGGAGTATCTGTATTTCTCCTGCCTCTTGCATCAATTCCAGATAGGCCGGGGTTTGTTGCAATACCTCCAATTCGGTTTCCTGCCCGGTTTCGATCAACGGATATTCGTACAAATTTTGCCAAATATCTTTCGCTTCGCGACGGGCCAGCAAATTCACACCCCTGCAATGGATATGCAAATAATTGAAATAACGGGGCTTAACGACTGATTTTCCTGCTTTCACCGGTAATTTTTCAACTTGGCCGGAAGCCAGTGCCACACAATTTTCCCGTAACGGACAATATAAACAAACGGGGACTTTCGGCGTACATTGTATGGCTCCGAAATCCATAATCGCCTGATTGTAAAGGTCCGGATGCTGCCGGTCGAGCAGTTCGGCAGCCAACCCGGAAAACACTTTCTTCCCTGCGTTACTGTCGATAGGGGTATCGATACCGAAGATCCGGGCCAATACCCGGTAAACATTCCCATCCACGACAGCATAGGGCAATTTCCAGGCAAACGAGCAAATAGCCGCCGCCGTATATTCCCCGATCCCTTTCAGGGTAAGTACATCGGAATAGTTGCGGGGAAACTCCCCGCCGAATTTTTCCACAATTTCCTTTGCCGCTGCATGAAGATTACGGGCACGGCTGTAATATCCCAGGCCCTGCCAATATTTCATCACCTCATCTCCGGGTGCTTCCGCTAATGCCCGTACATCGGGAAAACGCAACATGAAACGGTTGAAATACTCCAATCCCTGCACCACCCGCGTCTGCTGAAGGATAATCTCCGAAATCCATATCCGATAAGGATCGGTGGTTTCCCGCCAGGGTAATTCCCTTTTATTTTCTGCATACCAATGAATTAAAGTCGCTGCTATATCCACCATTCCAATTTTATACTGTTTATCAAGTTACTCCGGAATCAGGGAAGTCTAGTCAGGTGAGAATAAGATCGGTAACCTCTGCCCGGGTAAATTCCACCAGATCGGCCGGCGCAATCCTGATCTGTAATCCCCGCATCCCTGCACTGATGTAGATATACCCGAAATCCATGCAAGTAGTATGAATAAAAGTGGGCAAAGCCTTTTTCATTCCGACCGGAGAGCATCCTCCCCGGATATACCCGGTTGCCGGTAACAGTTCTTTCATATGGATCATCGCCGCACTTTTTTTGCCCGAAACTTTTTCCCGCCAGTTTCAAATCGACTTCGGCATCTCCGGGGACAACACAAACGAACAAGCCGTTTTTATCTCCGCGCAATACCAGTGTTTTAAATACCTGGGCGATATTTTCTCCCAGTTGTTCCGCCACATGGGTGGCTGCCAGATTATTTTCGTCTACTTCATAAGGTACCAGCTCGTAAGCGATCTTTGCTTTATCAAGCAAACGGGCAGCATTGGTCTTATTTATTTTCGCCGTCATATATTTTACACAGTTTTTTCAAGCGAGCCTCAAAAATTCCTTTCCCATATCCAGTCCATTTGTCCAGGATCTTCCCGTCAGGACCGATAACCACAAATTTCGGGATCCCGTCAAAACCATACGAAGCGATCAATCCTCCTTCTCCCTTAAAATCACACAACTGTATTCCTTTCAGATCCCGGATAGCCTCTTTCCACCCTTTTTCCGAAACCTCCAGGCTTATGCTGATCACGTGCAAACTATCCCGGAATTTTTCCGCCAACTCTTCCAATTCGGGTTGTGCCATCAAACAAGGACCACATCCCCGGCTCCAGAAATCCAATAAAATATATTTTCCCAGGTAGTCCGACAAGTGATGCTCTCTGCCTTCGCGATCGAAGAGGAGGCCGTCTGCCAACCGATCTCCCACCTCACAGATTTTCACCGGATAAAGATAAATGTGGATTTCATTCCCCCGGGCAGTAGTTTTGAGTGCCGGATCCAGGCGCAAATAAAGCTTTTCAACCCTTTCCCGAAGTCCTGGCGGACATTGGGGTGAACGCAGTTTTCGCGCATGCTCATACAATCTTTCCAGTCCGACTTCCGACAAAACGGCCTGTTCTTCCAAAATTTTCAGGTCGGCTTCCGCTTTAAGGGCAGACAAAGAGTCGAACAAACGGGTCACGGGATAATCCTTCATCTTCGGATGCTTACTATACTGATCCTTATATTCCGCCACATATTCATCCTCTTTATCGAACCTTACCCGCTCATATTCGCGGGTGATGCGGGCGGAGTTTTTCACAAACCGATTCTCTTCCTGCTGTTGCCTCAACTTACTTTTGACTTTCCAAAGGGCAACACAAGGTTCATCCCCTTCTATTTTAGTCAGCGGTTCACCGACCCAAAATGAGAGATTACCATATAATGCCGAATCCCCCTCAACAAAAACCGACATCCGTAACGGCACCTCTTCCAGCTTTCCCCGAAATGAAAACCGTCCGTCTTTCAGGGTATCGCTCCCGATAACCTTCCCCATATTCCCAGCCCACACTAACAGTTGCACCACCGTATTTCCGGCTGCATTCCGCACTTTTCCTTCAATTCTGTATTCTTTTTGTCCGACGGCAGCCAACGTAACCAGAAGAAACAAAAACACACTACATTTTTTCATCGTCTTTGTATTTTATCAGTCAAACAAAAATAGAATAAATAAGTTGAAAGTCGGCAAAATTTAAGCAGTTTATAAAACATATACCCAAAAAGTATCAACAATAAACAAAAAATGTCAATGCCTGCAAAAAAAAAGAAGGTCTTCTCTTGTATAATTTTATTTCCTTTTTACATTTGTCAGTGTGGTCAAAAAAAGACATCTTTTAAAAATATTATACGATGAAACAAGCCTTAACTTTTACTCCTCCTATCCTCTCGTCAACCGAGAGTAAATTGAACGTGGAAGCTTTCGATGCGAGCGTGGAAGCTTTTGAAAATCACGAGTATCTGAAATCATTTTATGCCTTATTGGATTATATCAACGGAGATTTCCGGACGAAATACGGCAATGTACAGGGAAACGAATTTCATATTCCCCACGGTTCTATTATCGTAAACATCAAATTGGACGAGGAAAAACTCAGTATCACCGCTCCTTTTGTCGCTCTTCCTGAAAAAGGGCGGATACCCTTACTCCGTCAGGTGGCAGGACTCAATTTCAACGCCATGGATCTGGCAACGATCTATTTGCGGGATAACCGCCTTTCGTTTGAATACAGCTGTCCGATCCAATTGATCAACCCTTACAAAATCTATTATATCCTGCAGGAAATATGCTGTACGGGAGACAAATACGACGATGAATTCGAGACTAAATTCGGGGCACAACGTATCTATGAGCCTAAAACGACCCCTTACGATACAGCAAGCCTGGAGAATATATACCAAGCCGTGCAAATCAGTTGCAAAGAGTGCCTGGATGCCGTAAAATATTTCGAGCCTTCACGCAAATACGGTTATATCTGGAACATAATCGACACGACCCTGATGAAATTCATGTATTTCGCCCAACCTCAGGGTCAGCTGCTCAACGATATGCAAAAGGCAATCCGGGAAATGGACCGCGAAGATATACCGCTGCCCGAAATCACAGCCCAGGGAAAAGCAGTCATCGAAAAACTACAAAAAATGACCCAAGAAGAACTGGCGGAAGATCTTTATTTTGTCGAGACTTTTATCCCGAACAAACGTCGTTCCAACCTACAAAACATTCAGGAAAATTTCGAGGACAGTTACAAAAAGATTTCCGGTTATATGGAATCGGGTGATTATATGACCGCTTGTGTCATGATGCTTTATAAATTCTACGAGATGTATTACTATAACAATTTGCAGGAGGATGTCAACCAAGTGGTTGTAAAAGCTTTGCAAAAGAGTTCCGCCCAACCGTGGGATGAGGCTGCTCCTGTACTCTATAAAGCGATGGAAGCGATCATGGAGGATGAACTCGACGAAGAGGAGGAGGAAGAGGAAGGCACCGTCGACATGAACGAATATATGAAAAACGTGCAGGCCATGCAGCAACAAATGATGCAAAACATGCAACAAATGATGCAGGGCAACGGTATGCAAAACTATCTGCAACAAGTGCAAGTATTACAGCAACAATTGGCCAGTGGCCAGATCAGTGCAGAAGAATATACCGCCAAAGTACAACAATTGGCAGCCCAGAATTTCGGTAACTAATCAACTCAAAAACAAAACATTATGGATCAAAATATATTTCAAACCGTATATAAAGTCAATCATGCCGGGGGATCAGGTAGCTGTTTTACCTGAAAAAACACGATCTTTTCGTCACCAATTATCATGTCGTAGAAGGATTTCGTCAGGTAGCCCTGGAAGATAACCAAAAGAACCGTTATTTAGCGAATATTGTGCTGGTCAATCCGATACTCGACATCGCTTTATTATCGGCAGAGGGCGATTTTACCGCTTTACCGGAAATCAGCCTGGCCTGTACCGAAGTCACGCTGGGCCAAAAAATCAACGTAGCCGGTTATCCCTTCGGGATGCCGTTTACAGCGACCGAAGGAACCGTCTCGTCTCCCAAACAACTGATGGACGACAGTTATTATATCCAAACGGATGCAGCTGTCAATCCGGGTAATAGCGGTGGTCCGATGTTCAACCAAAATGGCGAAGTAGTGGCAATCACAACCAGCAAACTGACCAATGCCGATAATATGGGATTCGGCATTCCCATAGCCTCCTTGTGTACTTTACTCGAACAGATTTCAGAACTCGACCGCAATAATTTCAATATACAATGTAACAGTTGTGAGGAATTTATATCCGAAGAAGACGAATATTGCCCCTCATGCGGGGAGAAACTACCGGAAAATATTTTCCAGCAGCGAGGCCTTACCGAACTGGCAGCATTTTGTGAAAAAGCCATCGAAAACATGGGTATCAATCCGGTGTTGGCACGTGTCGGCTATGAAAGCTGGACTTTCCATAAAGGCAGCTCCGAGATCCGGATGTTCGTATACCAGCGTTCGTATCTGTTCTGTACTTCTCCGCTGAACAACCTACCGAAGAAAAACCTGGAGCCGGTACTGACTTATCTGTTGAGTGCAGAAGATATCAAACCTTATCAACTCGGACTGGACGGGAATCAGATTTACCTTTCTTACCGCATTCATATCTCGGATATCTTCTCTGATTTTGCAGAAGAAATTCAAAAGAATATCACCGATATGGCTTTCAAAGCCGATGAAATGGACAACTATCTGGCCGATACTTTCGGCTGTGAATTCTCGGAATACGCAAAGAAAGATGCTATTTAAAGCATAATTAAAAACAACAAATAAAGTCCATAAAGCCAGCGGCCGCTGGCTTTATGGACTTTATTCCTCAATTCGGCCACACGGTATACCACGCCCCCAACATCATCGTGGAGAAAGTGAGAGAAACGGCTTTCCAATCATAGAAAACTCCTGAATAAAGTGTACCTTTGCACATCGGATAGAGATAATCAGGTATGTATTGGACACTTTTTCTGACATTTGTAAAAATCGGGATGTTCACCATCGGCGGTGGATATGCCATGATCCCCTTGATTGAACGTGAAGTCGTTAACCGCGGTTGGCTAGACAAGCAGGATTTTATGGATTTATTCGCCATGACACAGTCTTTACCAGGTATCTTTGCTGTCAATATCTCTATTTTTGTAGGCTACAAACTCAAGAAAGTAACGGGTAGTATCGTTTGTGCCGGCGGAACCATACTCCCCTCCTTTTGTATCATATTGGCCATCGCTCTGTTTTTCAATCATTTTCAGGACAATATCTGGGTGATGAAAATATTCAACGGTATCCGGCCGGCTGTCGTTGCCCTGATCCTGGTTCCCTGCATCTCAGCAGCCCGGTCGCTTCATTTAAAATGGGTAGAATTGATTTTACCGGCTATCGGAGCCGTATTGATATGGAAATGCGGAGTATCTCCGGCATATATTGTTTTGGCCGGTATTATCGGAGGATTGATTTATACCTTCTGGATCAAAGGAAAAATGAAACAGGGGAACGGAGAGTAGAGAGTGAGAAAGAGGACGGAGAAATCAAGGAAAAATAGTATACAGTACTCTAAATGAAATACGACACATGATTTATTGGCAATTGCTCGGTGTTTATTTAAAAATCGGAATCTTTGGATTCGGCGGAGGATATGCCATGCTCTCCCTGATCCAATATGAAGTGGTAGATAAATATCACTGGTTGACTTTACAAGAGTTTACAGATGTAGTGGCTATCTCACAAATGACCCCCGGCCCGATCGGAATCAATAGGGCTACTTATATCGGCTACACCGCCACTGGAAGTGTCTGGGGGTCGGTGATCGCCACCTTTGCCGTCTGTCTGCCCTCTTTTTTACTGGTATTGTTGATTTCATTTTTCTATGCCAAATTCAAAAACAACAAATATGTCGCCGCCGCCTTTACCGGTTTACGCCCCATGACTGTCGGGCTGATCGGAGCTGCTGCCCTCTTATTGATGAATAAAGAAAACTTTATCGATTATAAAAGTATCCTGATCTTCGCCGGCGCTTTTCTACTTACCTGGAAATATAAAATACATCCTATCCTCATGATCTGCCTCGCAGGAGTGGCGGGGTTGGTGATTTATTGGTAAAAGGCAAAAGCCAGAGGCGAAAGGCTAGAGGCGAAAAGCGAAAGGGAAAGGAGAAACCGGAAAAGGAGAGAAATTAAAAAAACAGAAAAAGCGGTTTATTATGGAAAAAGCACATTTGACACTTTATACGGTAATCGGATCCCCTCAGCATATTTTGACTGGAATACAGTCTTTATTTGCACCGGTAATCCAGTCGGTCGATACCGAAGCAGACCAGATCAGAGTAACTCTTCAGGATGACAGCCTACTCGTATTCCACCTTTCCCATGTCCGGGAAAAGGCCGGATTTATAGAGATGCACATCGAAGGAATGGCCAATTATTTCGCCCAGGCAGCAACCAGTAACCCGGCATTGAAAGAAAACGTGCTGCGCCAGATCCGCTGTTTCAATTGTGTTGTAGGGATCGTATTCGAAACCGACGATAACAACGACCGCACCCGTTATCTCATCAATACCCTTTTCGACCTGGCCCATCAGGTGAAGGGATATCTGCTTTATCCCAATATGCACTTGTACGATGGAGAAGGCAAGCTGGTATTTTCACGGGAAGGGGAAAGTGAACTGACTGAATTTACTCCGGTCGCCCATGCGGACCTGCTGGACGGCGACAGGCCGGAAGAAACTTCTGCCGAGCGGGAACGCAGGGAACGTTCTGTCGCTCTGCTGCAAACACAGGGGATTCCTTATCTGGAAACACTGAAAAGTGAAGTGCCGGAAACCGAAGTACACCTCAAAAGCAGGGAAGAAATGATGCAACGTGCCGCTACTCTGTTTGCTGTTGCGGTATATTCGGAAGTGATGTTGTCCGAAAACCCGGACCGGAACGAAGCGCTGACCTATTTCAATAAAATGGATGAAATTTATGGAATACAGTCTTGGCTGACACCGGCAGAAGCGGCCTATATTTCCAACCCGGACCCGACCGGGCAAGAGTGCATCCAATTCGTATGGCGTTATGAAAACTGCGCCGTACTGTTGTGGGCAGCCGGTATTGTCGAAGAACTGCCTTATCCTTCCGAGATCTGCGATGTGCCTGTCATTGCAGCCATCTTCTGGCAACACAAAAGTATCGGCGACCTGCTCGGCCAGGGAATCGCCAGAAGCACAACGGAAATTCTCGACCAAGCGGACCTGACCTACCGATACGACTGGGCTTGTGTAGATGCACATATTCACAAGCAAGAAGCACCGGCCCGGCTGGACGGCGGAATCGTCATGGAACGCCATTATACCTTCAACTGGATAACAGGAGCCAACAAGGGGGCAGCCTGGGACGATATTCAACCCAATACTTAAATATTTCTGAAAGAATCTATCGCTATTTTGTGAAGGAAAAGTCAAATCTGTTAAATAATCCATTCAACACTAAACTCTTTTTATAAAATCTGGTCTGAGGTTTTAGTTAGGGCAAAGTTGAAAAACACAAAATACAATAGATAAACTATGAATGTAAGAATCCTGATCTCAGCAATGCTTTGTTTTTTGCTGATAGGTTATGGAGTGAAGCTCCAGGCAGAACCGACCGAATCGTTACCGGTAGAGGCCGGTGTTATCCGGGGGAAAGTAATCGATGCTAAAACCCGTGAACCGATGCAATTTGTCAATATCAGTGTGCGGAAAGCCGGCACCACCGTACCCCTGAAAGGCATGGTGACCGATGAAACCGGCACTTTCCATATCGCCCAGTTGCCGGAAGGGAGTTATACACTTTCGATCTCTTTTATCGGTTATAAAACAATCGAAAAGCCCTTTACCCTCTCCAAACAGATACCGGGAGTCAATTTCCGGAACCTGCTATTGCAAGAGGACAGCCAATTGCTCGGCGAAGTCAAAGTCACCGGCCAACGTTCCCAAATGAAATTCGATATCGATAAAAAAGTATTCAATGTCGATCAAAATATCTCTTCTACGGGAGGAACGGCCAGTGATGTCCTGACCAATATTCCCTCTGTCGAAGTCGATAACGAAGGCGAAGTATCCTTACGGGGAAGCAGTGATGTCACCGTATGGATCAACGGCCGGGCTTCCGGGCTTTCGGCCGACAACCGGGCACAAATCCTGGAACAATTACCGGCAGAAAGTATCGAACGGATCGAAGTAATCACCAATCCCTCGGCCAAATTCAGTCCCGAAGGAACTTCCGGTATCATTAATATCGTATTGAAAGAAGACCGCAGAGCAGGTTACTACGGTAGCCTGCAAGCCGGAGTCGACACCCGCGGCGGCTGGAATGCCAGTGGCAATGTCAACTACAGCAGTAATAAAACGGAGATGTATGCCGGAGTGGGCTACCGGGAACGGAAAAGAGACGGCGGTGGTTTCTCCAACCGGACCAATACGGATGCTTCGGGTAATCCGGTATCTTTCCTCAATCAGACTTCCGACAATGACGGCCATGGCGGACAAACTTTCGTCCGTGCCGGCCTGACCTGGCATCTGACCCAGTCCGACCATCTGAATCTCGGCGCTTTCGGAATGTTCGGAACCCGTAAACAAACCAATACAATCAACTATTTAAGCGATATCCCCAATTCTTTTCTCTCCAGTGAGCGTATTTCCGATTCGGACAATCCGATGAAAGGAGGCAATGTCGAACTCGGTTATAAACACGATTTCAGTAAAACCAGTAATCTGGATGTAGTAGCTTCGTGGAACACCTGGAATATGGATCAAAAGAGTACCTATCTCCAAAGTTCTGTTTTTGAAAATGAAGAAACCACACACAGTTATCAGTGGCAAAAGAATAAAATGCAATCCCACAATTGGGAGTTACAGGCCGATTATGTCAATGCATTCAACGAATTCAACAAGATCGAAGCTGGATATAAAGGTACTTTTTCCCGCCAGGAAAGCCCGGTAGAGACCAAGAGCGGCGAAACGGCCGAAGACGCCCGGCCCGACGAACAACTTTACAACCGTTTCTATTACGATCAGGATATCCATGCCCTTTATGCGACTTATTCGGGACGTTTCGGTAATTTCGGCTACCAAGCCGGATTACGGGGCGAATATTCCCATACCGATACGCGTTCCCTGGCCTATGGACAGGAAAAAGGCGAAGTCTCTCCCTATAAAGACGACTATTTCAGCATTTTCCCCAGTGTGTTCTTAACTTACACCCTGCCTGCCCAAAATGAAATCCAGTTGAATTACAGCCGACGGATCAACCGTCCCTGGGGGCATCAGCTGAACCCCTTCCTGAATATCACCGACTCTACCAATATCTCTTTCGGTAACCCCTATCTGACTCCGCAATATTCCAATTCGATGGAACTGAATTATATCAAAAACTGGGAGGCACACACGCTCTCCGTTTCTGCCTATTACCGCAATACCGACGATGTCATCCAGCGTATCAGTTACCTGGAAGACAATATCATGAAAAGTACGTTCGAAAATGTGGCTGAAACCCAATCTGCAGGTGTAGAAATCGTAGGAAAAAACCATTTGTTCTCTATATTGGATCTGACCACGACAGTTAACTTATATTACAACAAACTCGACGGTTTCTCTTATCTGCCGGCGGGTGCGGATCAACCGGTGACCGGTAAGAGCAATGAGGATTTTTCATGGAATGCCAAGATAATCGCTAACCTTATCCTCCCGGCTTCTTTCTCTCTCCAACTGACCGGTAATTATAATTCCCGTCAATTGATCGCACAGGGATATAGAAAATCGAATTACAGTCTGGATGCAGGAATCCGCAAAGCTTTTCTCAACCGGAAATTGAGTCTGAGCATCAATGGACGTGATCTGTTCAATTCCCGGAAATGGAAAACCGAAACTTCAGGGACCGGTTTCCGCCAATATGCTTCAAACTGGCGGACAGGATGCACGATAGGCTTTACCCTGACCTACAGCTTCGGAAATATGAAGGCCGGAAAAAACAAAACCCAACGTCCCGATCACGACGAAAATAACCAGATGATGAACGAGATGGAGGAATTTTAAAGGTAAAAGGCTAAAAGCTATAAGCTAAAGGCTAAAGGTAAAAAGTAAAAGTAAAGAACGATATAATATAAGTTTCCTCTTAGTTTATGACCTTTCGCTTCTCGCCTTTTGCTCCTAGCTTATAGCCTATAGCTTTTAGCCTATAGCTTTTAGCCTATAGCTTATAGCCTATAGCTTATAGCCTATAGCTTATAGCCTATATTAGCCTATAGCTTTTAGCCTTTTACTTTTTACCTTTTCATTATAACAATCCCTTCTTCCCGGCTGTAATCGCTATTTTTAATGATCAGACGGTCGTTATAATACATTTCCCGGACGGAAACCTCGATCCCGTCTCCCCCGACAGCTGCACCGGAAGTAAATTTGAAAAGTACCCGGACGGTATCTACATCGTTCCGGTCGAACCTGACATAAAACCGACTGGGAGTGACCCCAATGTTTCCCGGGACGGAAGTTCGCCAATAGTACAATCCTTTTTCATGATCATAGCCTACGCTATTGTGTTTATAATTGTATTCTCCCGATCGGTCAGGAACAAAATCCGTCGGAATCACTTCGGCCGGGGACCTCCATTCCCGTCAGGGGCAGGACAGCCCCCGCCTTTAAACGGAGTACGCTTTTCCCTTCCGCATCTACAAAATAAAATTTCCAGGGATTAGCCAACCAAAAAGCATCCCCTTTTAAGGGAGGATTTTCCCGGGTCTCATCCTTACAGGCAAACAGGCACACCAGCGATAATAGAAACAAACATCCAACATTTCTCATCCGCTCTCCGTCTATTTTTGTTGCCAACGTTTCAGTGCGGGGAAAAATTGTCTCATTTCTGCCAAGGCTTGTTCCCTGGTCCTGGGAACATCGGCCTCCCGGTTGAATTCGTCCAAAAACTGCAGGCAGTGCCCGATCATTTCCTCCATGGTGTAATCCTGGGTAAAAGCACCTTTTTGATAACAATAACAACAATATTTTTCGTTCAAACTCCCGTCGGCATTCATACCCCATTGGTCTTCGGCCTGCAGGGGCATACCACAACTCTGGCAAAATTTCATTTCCATCCTTCTTTATTTAAATTTGTATAAAACAAAGATAAATAATTTTATTCAGGAAATAAGTCAGAATCAGACATGCTGAAATTTCCGGCTGGCACGGAGCATATGCCGCATAATGCTGACTAACTCCTGTGACTCCTGCAACAAATTCAGGTATACCAAAGACAATTTAACACTACTGTTCTCTTCCTGCATTCTTTCGATACGCATTTTATGCAAACGGGATAAACAGGTTTTCAACTCTTCCCCTTCGGCAAGTACCAAATCGGCCTCTTCATAATTTCCTTTGTCAATAATATCTTTTGTCCGTTCGAGCAAACTTTTCAGCATATCCCGGATCGGTACGAATTCTTCGGCACACTCTGCCGGTAAGGGGTTAAAATTGTTATCCACATGTTCTTTACAGGGCTCACACATCCGTTTAAGGCAATACATCATCTGCTCGCTACTATTGCTTCCCAAGTGGAACCAGGTATTCTTTTCAATGGCCACATTCCTATCGATCCGCCGCATACCGAGTGTTTCTTTCCGCCGTATTTTCTTCAAAATATCTTTTTCGTCATTGGTAGAAGAAACGGCCTTTCGCAGGCTTTTCAGATCTTCCCGTATAAATCCATCCGTCATCTGTCCATAAGTATTGGCGGCAAAATCCAGTACTTTCACCAGATTTTCCCTCACATGCTGACGGAGCAAATTCCAAACGACCGCCTTATCTTTAGAGGAAAGCATCTGTTGAAAAACATCGTCCTGTTTTTCACTCTTCATCTTTTTCCGGTATTTGTTATTACTGCGGATCAAGATAAAAGCCGCCACCCCGATCATAATAACCATGGCCGTCATGCCACCAAAATACATGATCATAGTTACAAAAAAGCAGATGATAAATGCAGCTCCTGCAGTAATAAACCAACCACCGATCACCGAGAGCACACCGGTCACCCGGAATACGGCACTCTCCCTTCCCCAGGCCCGATCGGCCAGAGAACTACCCATAGCCACCATAAAAGCGACATAAGTCGTTGACAAAGGCAATTTTAAGGAAGTACCTAATGCGATCAACAAACCGGCCAATACCAGGTTTACCGAAGCCCTGACCAAATCGAAAGCCGCTCCGTTAGCCAGGATCGCCTCATCTTTGTTAAACCGGCTATCCAACCATACCTTGACCTTCTCCGGAATAATCTTCGAAATGTTATTCCCTAAAGTAGTCATCGAACGTACCAGACTCCGCGCAATAGCCGAAGAACCGAACATCTCGTTTCCATCATCCTGACGCGAAAGATCGACAGAAGTCTTGATTACATTTTGGGCTTTTTTGGAAGTAATCAGAGAAATAACCATAATCACTCCGGATAAAAATAAAAAGATAAACGGTGTTTTCGCAGGCTCATTTAAAGCTCCCATAAGGTAGTCATTAGCCACCCCGTTTCCATTTGCCATAAAATCGGTATAACTGGAAAAACCGGCTAAAGGAACACCCACAAAATTAACCAGGTCGTTACCTGCAAAAGCCATGGCCAAAGCAAAAGTACCCAACAAAACGATCACCTTGAAGACATTCACTTTACACCAATGCAGAATTTGCATGAGCACGGTGAAGAAAACAAAACACCCACCGACAATAGTCAAAGTATTGTCTTTTACCCACAACTTATGAGC
>OGPA01002150.1_pt1 | contig 14636 bp, 16 predicted proteins | sample 1552841 | NCBI WGS metagenome assembly OGPA01 (sample SAMEA2579916, study PRJEB22360) | human gut metagenome | reverse complement strand
TGAACATCTGCTTACCAAAGCAGACGGTATTATCCTTACAAAAAAGAGATATATGATCCCGGTTCCGGGAAGTGATCACCTTACCATCGAATTAGACGTCTTTGAAGGCCACTACCACGGCCTTATCCTTGCAGAGGTAGAATTTGCCAGTGAAGAAGAAGCAAAGGCATTTAATCCGCCTGCATGGTTTGGAGAGGACGTTACCTTCTCCGGTGAATATCACAACAGCCGCCTGTCCCAGGGATAACTATCATTATTTCTTAGCAATGTACTTTCTGATATCCAGAGCAATTGCAACTACGATAACAATACCCTGTGCAATGTACTGGTAGTTGGTGTCAACACCCAGATACTGTAAGCAGGTCTTTAAGATCTCAAATACCAGAACACCGATGAGAACACCGGAGATACGTCCGATACCACCGTTTACAGATACACCACCGATGGTACAAGCTGCAATAGCCTCCAGCTCGTAACCGTTACCGGTATTTACACCGGCAGCTATTCCGGGACTTTTTATAGGATGCCTGCTCAGCAATCTGCTCACCGGCTGCATGCCGCTTGATGTTGTGTTTGGCAGTCTTGCGACACTGATCGGGGCATGTGGAACTTATGCGTTAAGAAAGCACAAATGGCTGGCTCCGTTACCACCGATCGTGGCAAATACGATCATTGTACCGTTTGTTCTGGCATATGTGTACATGGCAGAGGGGACGATCCCATTCTTTATGCTGACTGTCGGAATCGGCGAAGTGATTTCCTGCTATGTGTTAGGTATGATCTTGTATAAAGTGTTAAATAATTACCGCAGTGTGATCTTTAAAAACGAAGATTAGTGAGGGCAGAAAAGGAGTACTGATTATAAGTGCAGCTTGTGATCAGTACTCTTTTTTTGTCAATTTTGATGAAACTTCTTCTGATATTTGTGCAAAAGTGTACAAAAGAAACCGGAATTTTGAAAGAATTTTGTGAAAGAAGTTTCGCAAAAACAAAAAATATCAATTTTGAAGGAAAGTAGATTCAGTATCGGGTAAAATCGTTGAAAAAACCGGAAATTCGGGGTATAAAATTTATATCACAGAGGATCCCAAAGGTGATGTGAAAGGAGTAAGAGAATGGAAGCGCAGTTTGAGAATTTGCGAAGCAAGCTGATTGTATCGTGTCAGGCACTAGAAGATGAACCTTTACATTCATCATTTATTATGGGGCGGATGGCCAAAGCCGCATATGAGGGTGGAGCAGCAGGAATTCGGGCAAATACGGTAGAAGATATTCTTGAGATAAGAAAGAATGTTTCACTTCCAATCATCGGTATTATCAAGGAGGTGTATGACAATTCAGAAGTATATATTACGCCGACCTTAAAAGAGGTAGATGCATTGATGGAGATAAAACCAGAAATTATTGCAGTGGATGCAACAAAGCGCATCAGACCAGATGGAACTTATCTGAAAGAATTTTTTGAAAAAGTGAAAGAAAAATATCCGGATCAAAAATTTATGGCAGACTGTTCAACGGTGGAGGAAGCATTATTTGCAGATGAAATTGGATTTGATTTTATTGGAACAACACTTGTGGGATATACGCCGTACAGCGTAAATGACAAAATTGAACAGAATGATTTTGAAATTATACGCAAGATATTAAAACAGGTACATCATCCGGTAATTGCTGAGGGAAATATCGATGTGCCGCAGAAAGCCAGACGAGTGGTTGAACTTGGATGTTATAGTGTCGTTGTGGGTGGGGCGATTACAAGACCACAGCTCATCACGAAAAAGTTTACAAATGCACTGATTGAAGGAGGAGAATAGGTATGCAGACGTTACAGGTAATAGTAATTTTGGCAATCTTCTTAGCGGGAGTTGCTCTTATGATGACAAAAAAGATGCCAGCGATTTTAGCACTTCCATGTATGGGAATTTTAATCGCAGTAGTAGCAGGAGTTCCATTTATATCAAGTGATGCAGAGACACAGAGTATTACTTCTTATGTAATTGCAGGTGGAGCATCCCGTCTTGCAAGCACCATTATTGTTACCGTATTTGGTGCAATTTTTGCAAAGGTAATTCAGAAAGAGGGAATTTCAGATGCCATTATCCGTAAGGCAGCAGAGCTGGCAGGGGATAAGCCGGTTATGATCGCTTTGGCACTGACTGCTGCAACGGCACTGATCTTTACTGCTATGAGTGGTGCAGGTCCTGTTATTATGGTCGCTCAGATTGCAATTCCGCTGTTACTGTCTGCGGGAATTGAGCCGATCGTGGCAGCAAGTCTCGTACTTTTTGGATTAAACATTGGACTTCTTTTTAATGTATCGCAGTACCAGATTTATGTAGATACCATTGGAATGGATATGGAGGTTATTAAAACATCTTCCATCGTGATGGGACTGATCTGTGTGGTTGTGACGGTTGCATATATTTTAATCAATGTAAATAAAAAGACAGTCAGAAGTACATGGGCAATGAATGCTGGAACCAACTCTAAAAAGGTTAATCCGGTTGCCATGCTGATGCCGCTTCTTCCTATCGTACTGGTATTTTTCTTTAAGTGGAATGCGGAGACAAGCTTGGTGGTAGCAATTATTGTAACAGCATTAATTACGAATCCGTCTTCAAGTATTCAGGTTCTTTCAAGCTCCATGGTAGAGGGAATTAAGGATGTGGCAGGAGTCATCGGTCTGATGATTGGTATTGGAATTCTTTTAAATGGAGTGGCAGCACAGAAAACATCTGCTCTGATGCAGCCAATCATTAGTGTGATTCTTCCATCAAACCCGATTATGTACATTGTAATTTTTACAGTTCTTTCTCCACTGGCTCTGTATCGTGGACCGTTAAATATGTACGGTCTTGGCTCTGGCCTCGCAAATATTTTTCTGACAGCAGGAAAACTGAGTGCACCAGCAGTTGGTATGGCACTTCGTAGTACCAGCGTGGTACAGTGTGTATCAGACCCGACAAACACACAGAATGTTATCGTAGCAGATTATGCAAAAGTCGATGTTAATGATATTTTGAAATCAACACTTCCATACACCATGGTAATGGCACTTGGAATCTTGATTTACGCAGCAGTAGCATTATTCTAAACAGTAAGGATCATTCAAGGAGGGTATGTTTCACATATGGATAACAGAAAGGTAAGAATCGGAATCGATGTCGGAGGAACATTTACGGATGCCGTAGTCGTAGATAATGAGACCTATGAGGTCATTGCAAAAGAAAAAGTGCCGACGACACATCATGCCGAGCGCGGTGTGGCGCAGGGAATCATTGAGGCGATCAATACGGTACTCACAAAAAATGGAATTTCTCCGGATAATGTTATATTTATCGCACATGGAACCACACAGGCAACCAATGCCCTGTTAGAGGGAGATGTGGCACGTGTTGGTATTGTTGGCATGGGAAGTGGTATGGAGGCAGAACGTTCCCGCAAGGAGACGACAGTCGGAAATATCGAGCTGGCACCGGGAAAATATTTATATACAGAGCATGAATTTATAGATGCAGCCTCACTTACCGATGAGGCTGTAAAAGAGGCAATCGATGCACTGAAACTGAAAAATGTGGAGGTGATCGTGGCTTCGGAGAGTTACTCTGTTGATAATCCGGAAAATGAGCAGAAAGTTATTGACCTGGCGGTAAAAGAAGGACTGGTCGCTACAGGTGGACATGAGATCTCCCAGCTTTACGGACTGCAGGCGAGGACGAGAACAGCAGCAGTCAATGCGGCATTGATCCCCAAAATGATGGAGACTGCCAACATGACGGAAAATGCGGTAAAAGATTCCGGTATTAAAAAACCGCTGATGATCATGCGCTGTGACGGCGGCGTCATGAGTATCGATGAGGTGCGGAAGAGACCGATTCTTACGATGCTATCCGGCCTGGCAGCAGGTGTGGCAGGAGCACTGATGTATGAAAAACTGACAGATGGCATTTTCCTTGAGGCAGGAGGAACATCGACCGATATTTCAGCGATCAAAGATGGCAAGGTTATGATTAAAAATGCACAGATCGGGGGAAGAAAGTTATATCTGACTTCTTTGGATGTGCGTACACTTGGAATTGCCGGAGGCAGTATGATCGTGGTGCGTGGAGGTAAGATCGCAGATGTCGGACCAAGATCCGCACATATCGCAGAGAAAGAGTATGAGGTCTTTACTGACACCGATAAGATGAAGAATCCAAAGATAGAGCTGATCGCACCGCGCGAGGACGATACATCGGATTATGCGGTCGTTGCCTGTGCAAATGGCGAGAGCTATGCGCTTACACTGGCAGGTGCCGCAAATATTCTGGGTTATGTGCCGGCGGATGACTATGCTGCCGGAAATGTGGAATCAGCGAAGATCGCATGGGGTGCATTGGCATCTATGACGGGGAGCACGGTGGAAGAACTGTGCCGTCAGGCAATGGATATTGCGATGACGAAAGTTGGCGAGATTGTAAAACAACTGATTGCAGATTATAATCTGAATCCGAACCTGATCTGTCTGGTCGGTGGTGGTGGTTCGGCGTCGGTTGTCGTACCATATTTGGGAGAAAAAATGGGAATCCGGCATAAGATTGCGGAAAATGCACCGTACATTTCTACGATCGGTGTCTCTCTGGCACTTGTGCGTGAGCAGATGGAGCGAAATGTTGCAAACCCTACGGATGAGGATATCCGTAAAATCCGCCATGATATTATGGAAGTGATCACCAGGGCAGGCGCAGATGCAGCAACGGTTGATATTTCGATTGAGATAGACAGCCAGAAAAATATTTTAAGAGCGATCGCAACAGGAGCGACAGAGCTGCGTACCAAGGACCGCAATGCAAAGACCATCTCGGAGGAAGAACAGAAGCAGATTTTAGCGGATGCCGAGAAGACAACGACAGATATGGTTGAGCAGGCAGCAGCGGCAGGAAGATGGCATGCGTACTATGTAAATGTGGCAAAAGGCGGCTTTCTAGGATTATTTAAATCAAAGAAAAAACTGGTGCGCATGATCGATGAGGAAGGCGTTATACGTCTTCAGAAAAATATTGCAAAAATTGGAGTATTTCACAAAGATCAGATTGGAACAGATTTCATGGAATTTGTGGACGGTATGACACAGTATACGGACGCTGGTGCGACATTGCCGAAAACGTACTTATTTTTTGGTCAGAAAATGAGTGATTTAAGCGGTGTCTTAAACAAAGAGCAGCTGCTCGGTCTAGCTGAGATGGAACTGGAATTTGTTGAGGATGATCAGGAAATTATTGCAGTCGCTGCAAAGGATTGAGACAATGTATGATCTTAAATCAATAACAGAAGAACAATATGCGATGATGGAACTGATGAATGACCGGCTGGCACACTGTATCCCGAAGGAGAAATGCAGGGATTATGTGACGGAAGCGATCGCATGCGGACAGGAGGCATTTGAGCAGTATAAAGATGCGGATATTATGGCAATACTAGTGAATTCCGGTGTTGCCATTCTGCAGGATGAACGGGAATTTTCACATCATGGGCAAAACTATGAGGTATGGGCGCAGATCACCTGTGGCGGGAAGGAAAAAAAGATTGAACTTTTTATGCCGGATCTGCGCAGAAAGCAACAGATTCTGAAGGAAAACGGAGTGGAGACAGGGGAACAGTGGCTCATAAAGCTGCATCTTGCGCATGAGTTTTATCATTTTCTGGAATTTACAACGCTTGGGAAAGTCGGTATGCGGCTTGATCCTGTGCAGAAAAAGACGATTTTTGGTACGGTGCAAAGACCGCTTACAACAGTCAGCGAGATCGCTGCACACAGTTTTGCGGGAAGATATATGAAGAGTGAGATTCTTCCACAGATGACAGATTATATGGTAATGCTGTCGGAAGGCATATTGCCGGAAGAGACATTGCGGGAACGGATGCAGGAAGCAGAAGAACGATTACGGAAAAATGAGGGTGGAAAACAGAATGTATCAATGGGATAAAATAAAGGTGATTGGAAACTACGACACGGTTGTAGTTGGCGGTGGCACTGCCGGGGCGGCAGCGGGAATCCGTGCGGCAAAAGAAGGAAACAGGGTTTTGATCGTGGAAAAAAGCCTTGCACTTGGCGGGGCGGCTGTCAATGCGCTGGTGAATCCGATGATGGAGTCTTTTGTTGAACATGGAGAGATATTTCATGAGATTGAGAGACGCCTGAAAGAAAAAGGGGTCACTACCAGAGATGGCATTATGGAATATGTACATTCCACAGCAGAGGCAAAAGCACTTGTGTTAGAGGAGATGTTTCTGGAATATGGAGGCGGGATATTATATGATGCAGTGCTGACCGACTGTCAGGTAAAAGATCAGAAAATTGAAAAGATTTTTGTGACGACTGAGGAAGGTGTATATGCGATAGAGGCAGAACAATTTGTTGACGCCACCGGGGATGCGGTTCTTTCAAGAATGGCGGGAGTAGCATATACCGCCGGGGATGAGAACGGAAATAACCAGATGACATCGCTGCGTTTTGAGATGGGTGGCATTGATGTCGAAAAATACCGGGCATACTGTTTGTCTTTAAATGATGAATTTTCTCCGCTGGTAAAAGGATACTTTTTTGAATCTGCAATGGTGCGGAATAAGAATTTTAAACTTGAACCGGTTTTTCGAAAAGGGGTGGAACTTGGATATCTGAAAGAGGAAGATCTCGTTTACTACCAGTGTTTTTCCATTCCAGATCAGCCGGGTTGTATGACATTTAACTGTCCGCATATCAGTAGTATGAAGAAGAATACCGATGTGTGGGCAAGGAGCAGAGCTGTAATGGAGGGACATCAGATGATCTTCCGGCTGGTTTCATTTTTAAAGGCATGTATGCCGGGATTTGAACATGCGTATCTGATTCGGGAAGCATCAGCACTCGGTGTCCGGGAATCCTACCGTATTGTCGGAAAATATGTGCTGAGCGAAGACGATTACATAAAGAGGGCAAGATTTGAAGATGCAGTGGCAAAAGGAGACTGGTATATTGATGTACACTCTGCAACGAAAGGACTTGTCCATATGGAGAAGTATCAGAGGGGAGAATACTATGAGATTCCATACCGGTGTCTTATCAATGAGCAGGTCGACAATCTGTTAACAATCGGCAGATGTATTTCTACAACATTTCTGGCGCAGGCGAGTATCCGTATCCAGCCGACGGTGATTGATATGGGAGATGCGGCAGGAAAGGCATGTGCGGATGCACATACAAAGCAGACTGCACTGAGTAAGTTTGAGGGGAAAAATTTGATATAATGGATACCGTTGTCCTCACAGATTGTTTGTGTTTTGCGTGAAAAAAGAATATAATGGGAACATTATTGTAATAAAACAGGAACAGGTGATGGAACCTTGAAGAATAGCAGATATATAATTTTTAACCAGAATGAGACGAAAGGCCAGATTGAGGCTGCGCAGTCGGATATGACGCAGGTAGAGCATACGATTGCCAATTATTTTCTAAATAATGAGGAGCTGACAGATTTTTCATCCAAGCGGATATCAGCACTGCTCTATGTATCCGAGGCAACATTGTCACGCTTTGCAAAAAAATGTGGATTTCGAGGCTATCGAGAATTTATTTATCAATATGAGGAATCATTTGAAGAGAAAAATAAAGAACTCACGGGACATACAAGAACCGTGTTAAATATGTACCAGGAGTTGTTAAATAAGACATACAGCCTGATGGACGAAGCACAGATCCTAAGGATCTGTGAGAAATTAGGACAGGCAAAGAGAGTGTTCGTATGTGGGAAAGGAAGTTCCGGCCTTGCAGCGAGAGAGATGCGTCTAAGATTTATGAGAATTGGAGTAGATATCAATTCGATTCAAGATCCAGATCTGATGAGAATGCAGGCAGTATTCCAAAAGGAAGGTTGTCTTGTAATCGGGATCAGTATCAGTGGAGAGAGTGAAGATGTTTGTTATCTATTAGAAGAATCAAAAAAACGAGGAGCGGACACCATCTTGATCACAGGAAAAAATAAGGATGACTATGAGGATATCTGTGACGAATTAGTTTTGATCGCATCAAGAAAATATTTAGATCATGGAAATGTTATCTCTCCACAGTTTCCAATCCTTATTATGTTAGATCTTATATATTCTTACTATTTAGAACACGATAAAAAGAAAAAAGAAACCATGCACGATGACACTGTGCGCGCATTAAAAGGAGAAAGATCATGAGAATCATCAAAACAAAATCATACGAAGAAATGAGTAAAAAAGCAGCAAACATCATTGCATCTGTAGTCACATTAAAGCCAGACTGCATGTTAGGACTTGCAACAGGATCATCACCAATCGGAACATATGATGAATTAGTAAAGAAATACGAAGCAGGAGATCTTGATTTCTCAGAAGTTACAACAGTAAACTTAGACGAGTACAAAGGATTACCAAAAGAAAATGAACAGAGCTATTACTATTTCATGCATGAATACTTATTCGATAAAGTAAATATCAATCCAGAAAAAACATATCTTCCAGATGGAACAAACTTAAACAGTGAAGAGGAAGCAGCACGTTATGAAGCATTGGTACAGTCTTTAGGAACGGTTGATCTTCAGTTATTAGGATTAGGAAGAAACGGACATATTGGATTCAACGAGCCAGGGGATCATTTTGAAGATGGAACACACTGCGTAGACTTAAAAGAAAGCACGATCGAAGCAAACAAACGATTCTTCGAATCAGCAGATGATGTACCAAAACAGGCATACAGCATGGGAATCGGAACGATCATGCGTTCTAAGAAGATCTTATTAGTTGTCAGCGGAGAAGAAAAAGCACAGGCATTAAAAGACAGTATTTATGGACCAGTAACACCAGAAGTACCAGGATCTATCTTAAGATTCCATCCAGATGTAACAATTATTGCAGATGAAGCAGCTATGTCATTGATCAAATAGTTGAATATGTAGAATAAAAATGAAGATTCAATCTATTAAAACAGTGTATTTTAGTGCGACAGGAAATACAAAGAACGTCGTAAAGTCAATAGGAGAAACAATTGCAAGGAATATGAATCTTTCATATAAAGAGATTGACTTTACACTTCCACAAGCTCATAAAGATAGCTATGAATTTACAAAAGAAGAACTAGTGATCTTTGGAACTCCTGTGTATGCGGGAAGAGTTCCAAACAAAGTACTTCCGATGATACAAGGATTATTTCAAGGAAATGATGCATTTGCAGTACCAGTTGTTACATTTGGGAACAGAAACTATGACAATGCATTGATTGAATTAAGAAATGAACTAGAAAACAATCATTTTCATACGATTGCAGCAGGAGCGTTCGTAGCACAGCATGCTTTTACAGATCAATTAGCAACGATGCGCCCAGGTAAGTCAGATCAGGAAGAAATCAGAGGGTTTGCCAAGCGTATCGTAACGATTGTAGAAATGATAAAAACATTGGGAGAAATTCCGAAACCAGTTCATGTAAAAGGAATTGAGCCAATCCCGCCATATTATACCCCACTTGGAATTGATGGCAAACCAGCGAAATTCTTAAAGGCAAAACCAAAGACAAAAAGTAATTGTGATCACTGTGATCTTTGTGTGAAAGTCTGTCCAATGGGATCGATCAATTCAGAAGATCCAAGTAAAATTGATGGAATTTGTATCAAATGTCAGGCATGTGTAAAAAAATGTCCAAAACAAGCAAAATATTTTGATGATCCGGCATTTTTATCACATGTTGAAATGTTAAAGAGAAACTATCAAAGAGCTGCTAAAAATGAAATTTTTGTGAGTGATGGCAGAGAAAATGAAATACAATAATTTTTAATCAAGTGGATGAAAACATCATTTTTCTGATATAATTAATTTATCAGCAAGATGGTGTTTTTGCTATTTTACAAGCGAAGGATCAGCTAGAAAGGATTTTTTATGCTATTTACACGGGACAGAAATTTCTATAGAACTTTATTTCATCTAATGATCATTGTTGTTTTCCAAAATATCATTGCATACAGCATCAATATGGCAGATAATCTGATGCTTGGTATGTATAGTCAGTCCTCTCTTTCTGGGGCAGCAACGGTCAATCAGATTCAGTTTTTACTACAACAAATGACACTTGCGATCGGGGATACACTAGTGATCGTTGCTTCCCAATACTGGGGCCAGAAAAAGACGAAACCGATTCGAACATTTACAGGGATTGCGTTGGCAACAGGATTAATCCTTGGATTGACTGTATTTATACTGACCACATTGTTTTCAAGAGAAATTTTAATGCTTTTTACAAAAAAGGAAAGTTACATTATACAAGGAATGGATTACCTTTCACTGATCCGTTTTACCTATCCTTTATTTGTGCTATCTACGATCTTAATGGCGGCACTTCGGAGTGTTGAGACAGTTTCTATCGCATTAAAGATTTCAATTTTATCATTGATCGTAGACGTATCGATCAACTATACACTGATTTTTGGAAAATTTGGTTTTCCAGAAATGGGAACTAAAGGTGCGGCAGTTGGAACATTGGTTGCACGTATTTTAGAATTAGTGATTGTTGTAATCTACTTAATCTTTGCGGATCATAAATTGAAATTATTCTGTAAAGATTTCCTCCACTTTACAAAAGAAGCATTTTCACGCTTTTTCAAGATTTTGTGGCCATCCTTTTTATCAAATACGTTATGGGCACTTGCGACACCAATTCAAACAGGAATCTTAGGCCGCTTATCCGCAGATGCGATTGCAGCCAATTCTGTTTCTACGACGATGTTTCAGTACTTGAAAGTTATAACCATCGGAGAAGCCTCAGCATCTGCTGTATTGATCGGAACAACAATCGGGGAAAACAGAGGAACTACAAAAGTAAAAGAATACAGTAAAACACTGCAAGTTATTTATCTGATCATAGGAAGTGTTCTTGGAATCAGCTTGTTTTTCCTAAGGATTCCATTGTTATCTCTCTATGATCTGACACAAAATGCATATCAAATGGCAGACCAGATTCTGATCATTTTATCCATCGTGATGGTTGGAATGTCATACCAGATGCCAACTGGAATTGGTATTATCAAAGGTGGTGGCGATGTAAAATATATGATGTATCTGAATTTGATCTCAACCTGGGCGATCGTGATGCCGCTTTCATTTTTAGGGGCATTTGTATGGAAATTGCCAGTACCGATGGTTGTGTTATTGCTGAATTCAGATCAGTTGTTTAAGTGTATACCAACGTATCTGTATGTGAAGAAGGATCAGTGGATCAAGGTTTTGGTTTGATGATCAATACCTTGCCATTTACAGATTCAAATGATAAGATAATTGATAAAACAAAATCAATTGCAACATACTAAGGCAATGAAACTTCTATGAATAATCTAAAAATAACTGCATATACTCTTTCTTAAAGGAGAGTATGTGACATTGAAGAAGAAAATAGAAATCGCAGCCATCCTATGTTCTATCGGCATCTGCAGCTTTGGACAAAATGTCTTCGCAGGAGAATTCCTAAGACTCCCAGCACAAACCAATGCCAAAGTAGAACAAGTGGTGCAGACAAGACTTTTGGAAGAACAAAGAGCGTACCTTATGCAGGCACAGCTTATGACGAAAGTCAATTTAGAACAACAGATTAAAGACAAACCCGTCTATATTCCAAAAACAAAGCATGTAGTCACCCAAAGAGAACGATCGATTCTTGAGAGGATCGTGGAAGCAGAAGCAACCGATAAAGATGAAAAAAGCAAGATACTTGTAGCAAATGTAATTTTAAACCGTGTAAGAAGTAAAGAATTTCCAAATTCAATTGAATCCGTTGTGTTTCAAAGAGCCTATGGAAAAGTCCAGTTTTCACCGACAGCTGATGGAAGATATGAATCCGTCCATATCACAAAGAGTACAAAAAGAAGCGTAAAAAAAGCATTAGAAGATGGAATCGACTATTCCGAAGGAGCTTTGTATTTCGTAGAAAAAACAATGGCAAATCCCAAAAATGTTTCATGGTTTGATGAGGCACTTACCAGATTGTTTACCTATCAAGGACATTCTTTTTACAAATAATGCTTGACAAGGAAAGATAAAAGTATTATGATTTTAAACAAATAGAAAAGAAACCGTTGAGAAAGAGTAGTAAGCAGGATTAGAATGATTCAAAGAGAGCTGCAGGTGGTGAGATTGCAGTATGATTTCCCTGGTGAATGGACTTTCGAGGGTGATTTTGAAAGTAACAAGTAGGAATCGCCGGGCACCCGACCCGTTACCAGAGTGGGCATATATGATAGTATATGATTTAAGTGGACACACCTAGTGTCAATTTGAGTGGTACCGCGGATAATTCGCCTCAAGCATATTTGCTTGGGGCTTTTCTTTTTTTCTATTTGAAGAAACGTACAACTTAAATAAAAAGGAGAAGAAATTATGAGAACAATGAAAAAAGTATTAGCAGCGGGATTAACAGCAGTTATGGCAATGTCATTAATGGTTGGATGTGGAAGCAAGAAAGATGACAGTTCGTCTAAAACATATAACTTAGGAATCATCCAGTTTGCAGAACATGGTTCTCTTGATAACTGCCGCAAAGGATTTTTAAAAGGTTTAGAATCTGAAGGTATCAAAGAAGGAGAAAACTTAAAGATTACATACAAAAACTCACAGGCAGATACAGCCACAGATAACCAGATCGCATCAAACTTTGCATCAAAGAAATTAGATATGATCTGTGCGATTGCAACACCAAGTGCACAGAGTGCATACAATGTAACAAAAGACAGTGATATCCCAGTTGTTTATACAGCTGTTACATCACCAAAAGCTGCAGGATTTGTAGATAAAGAAGGAAAGAATGTTGGAAATATCACAGGAACTTCCGATCTTGTACTTGCAGATAAACAGTTAAAACTGATCCGTCAGATGATGCCAAAAGCAAAAAACGTCGGAATCTTCTACAGCACAAATGAAGCAAATTCCAAAGCGGGAATAGAAGCTTATGAAAAAGTAGCTGACAAATACGGATTCAAGATCATCACACAGGGAATCACAGCTTCCGCAGATATGCCAATGGCAGCAGACAGCTTACTTAAGAAGGTTGATTGCATCACAAACTTAACTGATAACTTAGTAGTCAGCAATATGCAAACATATATTCAGAAAGCAAATAAATTAAATATCCCAGTGTTCGGATCTGAAGTAGAACAGGTAAAATTAGGATGCGTTGCTTGTGTCGGAATCGACTTCGTGAAATTAGGAGAACAGACAGGTAAGATGGCAGCTAAAGTCTTAAAAGGTGAAGAAAAAGCGAAAGATATGAAATTCGAAACATTTAACAACGGAGATGTCATCATCAATACAGCAGCAGCGAAAAAAATCAACATGACAATCAGCAAAGATGTTAAAAAACAGGCAAAACAGACATTTGACAAGATCAGCACACCAGAAAAATAATCAGGAGATGTAAAACATTATGGAACAATTGATCATAGGCGTATTTGAGCAGGGATTTATCTATGCGATCATGGCGCTTGGCGTATATATCACATACAAAATATTAGACTTTCCGGATCTGTCCGTAGACAGTACTTTCCCATTAGGAGCAGCAGTGACAACCGTCATGCTCTCCTCAGGAAAGAACCCATTACTGGCACTTATTGCAGCAACCGCAGCCGGAGTAATTGCAGGAATGGTCACAGGAATCATTCATGTAAAATTTAAAGTCAGAGACCTATTATCTGGGATTATTGTTATGACAGGTCTTTACACATTAAATTTAAGAATTGTAGGTGGAAGTGCAAATGTTCCATTATTTAACTACAACTCCGTATTTGATAATGACTTCATCAAGGGAATCTTTCCAGAAGTATTAGCCCCATATAAAACAGTGATCATCATTTTTATCATCATGATCATTGCAAAAGTATTATTAGACTTATATTTAAAGACAAAATCAGGATAGCTCTTAAGAGCAGTTGGAGACAACGAAACAATCGTAACATCCCTTGCAAAAGACAGCGGATTTGTAAAGATCGTAGGGCTTGCAATTTCAAATGGATTAGTTGCATTAGCTGGAAGTGTTATGTGCCAGCAGCAGAGATTCTTCGAAATTTCTATGGGAACTGGAACGATCGTGATCGGACTTGCCAGTGTTATCATCGGAACAAATGTATTTAAAGGAAATCTTTTAAAAGCAACAACTGCAGTTGTCATCGGTTCCGTGATCTACAAAGCATGTGTAGCGATCGCAATCGAAGTAGGATTACCAGCAACAGACTTAAAACTTATTACAGCAGTCTTATTCCTGATCATTCTGATCATTAGTATGGACCGTAAGAAGAAGGTGAAGGCATGATTGAATTAAAACATATCGACAAATATTATAATATCGGAACAGTCAATGAAGTCTGCCTGTTTAAAGACTTTAATCTGACGGTAGATGACGGAGATTTCATTTCTGTGATCGGAAGTAATGGATCAGGAAAGACATCGATGTTAAACCTGATCTGTGGAAGCTTACAAGCAGAAGCAGGAAATATCATTTTAAATGAAGAAGATATTTCTCATCAAAAAGAATACATCAGACAGAGAAAGATCGGACGTGTTTATCAGAATCCAGCCATGGGAACTTGTCCATCCATGACAATCCTTGAAAATATGTCTCTTGC
>OGPA01002143.1_pt1 | contig 14687 bp, 11 predicted proteins | sample 1552841 | NCBI WGS metagenome assembly OGPA01 (sample SAMEA2579916, study PRJEB22360) | human gut metagenome | reverse complement strand
ACCTTTAAAGTTACTTTTCTACCTGCTGTCACAGTTTTCTTAGAAAAGTTTAACTTTGGTGCACTTGCTGCACTTCCGGTCGTAACATTACCTGTCAATACCGAAGTCAGAACCATTGCCATGCTGATTGCTATCGCAATCCATTTTTTTACTGATTTTTTGTAGTGATTCATTTTCTACCTTTGCCTTTCTAAATATTTTTTGGGGATATTGTTTGTTACACTATACTATAGTGTAACAAGTTTTTTGTTGCAAAACACTTACGTGTTCTGCATTTCACGCACTTTTTTCGAAGTCTGATCACTACAAAAGGGGTTTCTCCCCATTTTTATACAGATATATCCATGTTATAGATCAACTTTATATAGCAATTCTTCGGCAATATCTTCTTCTGACTATTCAGGGTAGCAGAAAAAAAAGCCTCCGGATCCGTTTTGCATTCTGATCCGAAAGCTTTTGATTCTATTATTTTATTGCATACTGTCTGCTTACAGGTATTTCTTTAAGATATCTGCTTTGTCTGTCTTTTCCCATGGAAGGTTCAGTTCCAGACGTCCGAAATGACCATAAGCTGCTGTCTGCTTATAGATTGGGCGGCGAAGATCTAACATCTTGATGATTCCTGCCGGGCGGAGATCAAAGTTTTCACGGATGATCTCGACAAGCTTTTCATCCGAAAGCTTACCGGTACCAAAAGTATCGACCATGACAGAAGTTGGCTGTGCAACACCGATTGCATAGGATAGCTGGATCTCACAGCGTTTTGCAAGTCCTGCTGCCACAATATTCTTTGCGACATAACGTGCTGCATAAGCTGCACTGCGATCAACCTTTGTACAATCTTTACCGGAAAATGCTCCACCACCGTGACGTGCATATCCACCATAGGTATCTACAATTATCTTACGTCCTGTCAGACCACTGTCACCATTTGGTCCGCCGATCACAAAACGACCGGTTGGATTGATATAGATTTTTGTCTTATCATCTACTAATTCTTTTGGAAGCACTTTGTCAATGACTTCTCTACGGATATCTTCATGAATCTGTTCCTGTGTTACATCCGCTGCATGCTGGGATGATATAACAACCGCATTGATATGAATTGGTTTTTCATTCTCATCATATTCTACTGTTACCTGACTCTTACCATCTGCACGGAGATAATCTAATGTACCGTTTTTACGAACTTCTGTCAGCTTCTTTGAAAGGCTATGAGCAAGTGCGATCGGATATGGCATAAACTCCTCGGTCTCATCTGTCGCATAACCAAACATCATACCCTGATCTCCTGCGCCGATTGCTTCCAATTCCTCGTCAGACATTTGATTTTCTTTGGCTTCTAATGCCTTATCAACACCCATTGCAATATCGGCTGACTGGCTGTCAAGTAAAATCTTCACTTCACAAGTATCACAATTAAATCCTTTTTCATCAGCATCGTAACCGATCTCACGGATCGTATCACGAACGATTTTTTCATAATCTACTTTTGCTTTTGTTGTGATCTCACCCATTACCATGACATAGTCTGTTGTAATGACGGTCTCACATGCCACACGGCTCATTGGATCCTGTGCCATTAATGCATCCAAAATGGCATCGGAAATATTATCACAGATTTTATCCGGATGTCCTTCTGTAACTGATTCTGATGTAAATAATCTCTTATCCATCGGTATCCTCCTTTTTCTCTTTTCGTTTATTTACCTGTATCCTGGCGAAACTTTTATTCAACTTTTCCAAGAACAAAATGGGCAGACCCACTTCAACTTTGCGTAACATTTTACGGCATAGGTTACTTATCATTTCCTATTCCGTAAAAAAACGTTCATCTTATGATCCCTAAGATGAACGCCTGAATTTTGTATATGCATCTTATTGATCGATTTCTCGCTGAGATTGGCACCTTCCTTTTTCAAGGGGTTGCCGTGGTTTCACTGAGCCTTCACTCTCCACCACTCTGAATAAGAGTTTCTTTTATGAACTTGTTACTGCTGTATCTCTACAGCACTTTTTATCATAGCATAATATTTTTCAATTGTCAACTTGTACCGCTATCATTCCATTCTGCGTATGAGCACACTTTTACAGCTATCATTCCATTCTGCGGAATTATTTCGTTGCTTTCTTGCAGACAATGCTATGCCTGTCTTATCTTTATTTACGGTTTGCCGGCTCTACATTAACATTTTTGCCCTTGATCTTTGCATGTTTCATCGCCTCGATCACTTCCGATGCATATTCTCTCGGTACTTCAACAAAAGTATAACTGTCAAACATATCGATTGCTCCGACTAATTTACCTTCCATACCGGATTCACCTGCGATCGCACCTAAAATATCACCGATGCGTACTCTTTGCTTCTTTCCGATATTGATAAACAGACGAACCATGCCCGGTTCTGCTCCGGTATCACCAAAATCATCCTGTCTAAGCTCCGGATTCTGGATCTCCCCAAGTTCCATCATCAAAAATGCTGCTGCCATTTCCAATGCCGAATACTCTTTATCATCCAGATGCTCCTCTAAAATATCCATCATCTCAGGAAGATTTCCATGATCAATATAGCTGCTCGCCTTTTCTAAAATCTTTTCTGCTTTGATCTCTGTAATATCATCTACAGACGGAATAGGCTGACGTTTGATCTCCGTCTTACAATAGCGCATGATATCTTTGAGTTTATATATTTCACGTCCCACTACCAAAGTAAACGCACGTCCGCTTCTTCCGGCACGGCCGGTACGTCCGATACGATGCACATAATATTCATCATCCTGTGGCACATCATAATTAAATACGGCTTCGACATCATCCACATCAATACCACGTGCTGCTACATCGGTTGCCACAAGAATGTCGGTCTTTCCGTTTCGAAAACCGTTCATAACCCTGTCACGCTGTGACTGTTTCATGTCTCCATGAAGTCCTTCCGCAAAATAGCCTCTGCCTTTGAGATCTTCTACTAACTCGTCTACTTTACGTTTTGTGTTACAAAACACAAGAGAAAGCTCCGGATCATACAGATCTAATAAACGTGATAGCACTTCATTCTTTTTGCGTGGATTTACCTCATAATAATACTGGTCGATCTTTGGTACGGTCAGTTCTTTTTTCACAACTTTTACGATCTCGGGCTCTGTCAGATATGTTTTTGCAATATCCATGATCGGTTTTGCCATGGTTGCCGAAAAAAGAAGCGTCTGATGTTTTGTCGGAATCTGCTGTAAAATGGTCTCAATGTCTTCACGAAATCCCATGTTTAACATTTCATCAGCTTCATCTAATACAATCGTTTCTAATTCGCCCAATTTTAAAGTATGACGACGGATATGATCGATCACTCGTCCCGGTGTTCCGATCACAACCTGTACACCGCCTTTTAAAGAACGGATCTGTTTAGAAATCTCCTGACCGCCATAGATAGGAAGCACTTTGACACCATGCATAAATTTGCTTAACTTACGAATCTCATTTGCAGACTGGATAGCAAGCTCTCTTGTCGGACAAAGAACGATTGTTTGCAATTTCTTCTTATGCGGATCGACTCTTTGTAATACAGGGATTCCAAATGCGGCTGTTTTACCGGTTCCGGTCTGCGCCTGACCGATCATGTCTTTTCCTTCCATTGCAATTGGAATCGACTTTGCCTGAATCGGACTTGCCTGTTCAAACCCCATCTCGGTAACTGCTCTCATAATCTTCGGATCTAAATTCAACTCTTCAAAATTCATATATTTCCTCATTTCTACTCTAACAACTTGTGACAATGCAACCCCTGACAATATCTGCTCGTCCGGTCTCGACCGGTCAATCTGCTTTTTCCCATGGAAAAACCGTTCCTGCCACATAGAAGGAACGGTTTTATCACTACGATCTGCTTTTGCTTTTATCCGATTTTCTGCGTATCTTTTAATTTATATCATATTTATGTCCGGAAGTAAAGACTTTTACTAAATTTGATAGTGTAAAGTATGAGCCATTTTTGACAGTGTAAAGACTTTAACTAAATTTGATAATGTAAATCGGTCCTTTTCAAATACCACTGACCACGTTATAATTATTTTATATGCAGCATAGCATTATTACTATTCTTCATATTCGATTGAAAAATTATTATAACTGTTTTATTTGATGTTTCGATAAGAAAGGATGGCTATGACCATGGATCTATTATCTTCTTTAAATTTAGAAATGATGCGTTATTATCATAATGACCCAAAAAGGATACAGCATTTTACTAAAGTACATGCCTATGCAAAATATATCGGTACGCAGGAGGGACTAACCTCTGATACTCTTTTTACCTTAGAAGCTGCCGCTCTTGTACATGATATCGGAATCAAATCCGCCGAAGAAAAATACGGAAAATGTAATGGAAAACTACAGGAACTGGAAGGTCCCGCAATCGCGAGACAACTATTAGAACGCCTTAATTTTGATACCACTGTCATTGACCGTGTATGCTACCTTGTCGGTCATCACCACACATATACGGATGTTAACGGTATCGATTATCGCATTCTGCTAGAAGCAGATTATCTTGTCAATCAATATGAAGATAATCTTCCAAAAAGCTCTGCAAAGCACGCACTTGGTCATATTTTTGAAACCGCCACAGGAAAGGAACTTTGCAAATTGATGTATTTATAAGTGTTGGCCGGTACACTCTTGATGAAAAATGTATACGAACAATCAGGATAGATCAAACTCAGCCGAAACGTTCTCTTTCCTCCATTCTCTTCCTTTTTCAATGCACATCTTTATTTTTTCACACGCTTTTTTATAAAGTGTTCTACTCTATATAACGTAATGATGTGTTAAAGTGATGCAGTTATTTACAACTTTTTAACTATAAATGCAAGCTAAGCATATATCTTAAAGCAATCACAACCGAGCTTTCCGCAAGGTTTCTCTGATGATACCAGCCTTACAAAAAGCCCGGAAACAAACCGCTTTTCAGCCCTTATTTATCTTTTCTTGACAGCAAACAGACTGTCTCCACATGATAGCTGTGTCCGAACATATCACACGGACGCACTTTTTTGAGTTCATATCCTCTGTCATACAGGAATCGCAGATCTCTGGCGAGCGTTGCCGGATCACAGCTTACATATACAATTCGCTTTGGTTCCATAGCGATCACAGTTTCTAAAAGCTTTTCATCACAGCCTTTGCGTGGCGGATCTAATGTTACGACATCCGCTTTCAGGCTTCCGTTGCTCTGCCGGTACTGCTTTGTAACAACATCTTCTGCTGCCCCCACGAAGAACTCTGCATTTTCGAAATGATTCAGTCGTGCATTCTCTTTCGCATCTTCAACCGCCTGTGGCACGATCTCAACACCGCAGACATGAGCTGCCTTTTGTGCCAGAAAAAGTGAGATCGTTCCGATTCCGCAATATAGATCCCATACCACTTCGCCACCTTTCAAATCGGCATATTCCAATGCTGTCTGATACAATCGTCTGGTCTGTACCGGATTGACCTGATAGAAAGAAAGCGGTGAAATACGGTATTTGATATCACCAATATAATCTTCAATATATTTTTCACCATAAAGCACCTGAATGTCTTGTCCGAGAATGACATTTGTCTTTTCTTCATTATAATTCAGGCAGATGCTTTTGATCGTAAGTGTTGTGTTTGTATCGCCTTCAATATTCGTGGCAACAGTTGCGTTTACAGCAGTTTTGTTATTCCATGAACAATTTAGCAATCTGTCAACAAGTTCTTTGTCGTGTGGCATTTTCTTTCCATTGATCACAAGACAGATCATCACTTCTCCGGTCACAGCACCTACTCTGGTCAGGATATGGCGGACAAGCCCGGTATGTGTTCCTTCATTATACGCCGGGATTCCATAATCTTTCATAAATTGCAAGACGGTATCCACAATTTCTTTGTTACACGAATGTTGAATGTTACAATCCGTATTTGCAATGATCGAATGCGATCTTCCTGCATAAAAACCAGCCACCGGATTTCCCTCTTTATCTGTGCCGACAGGAAATTGTGCTTTATTACGATAATGATATGGTTCGTCCATCCGCAGGATCGGCTCTACCTCAATCGTAGAGCCTTCCAGCGAAAATCCACCGATCCGCTCAAGGCAGTTTTTCACTTTCTGCTCTTTCCATTCTGTCTGCTTTTCATAAGAACAATGCTGTAACTGGCAGCCACCGCATTGTCTTGCCACAGGGCATTTCGGTTCCACACGGGATGGAGATGCTTTCACAATCTTTAAAAGTCTGGCATATCCATAATTCTTCTTTGTCTTCATAACAACTACACGAACCCGGTCACCGATCACGGCATCCTTTACAAAGAGAGGATACCCTTTTACTTTTCCAATGCCCTCTCCTTCGGTTCCCATATCAATAATATCTACTTCCAACTCATCGTTTTTCTGACAGACAATGTCTTTACTTTTCCTATTCTTTTTTGCCATAGCAACCTCCTTTCCATGATAATAAGTGCAAAGCCAGTGCTTTGCACTCCAAGAATTGCTAAAGCAATTCTTGTTAATATACCACTATTACACGAGCAATTTCCTATTCCCTAAAAAAGTGCAAAGCCAGTGCTTTGCACTCCAAGAAGTGCTAAAGCAATTCTTGTTAATATACCACTATTGCACGAGCAGTTTCCCATTCCATGAAAAAGCACCCTGAATCGCTTTCAAGGTGCTTCCTGCGTTCTATTCTATTGCATTATTTTCTTTTTTGTATGTACCCTGAGCTTTGTCTTACATTCGACTCTAATAAACGGTTATAGCCAAGCCATTCTGTTGTCGGCTCTGCTTTGTCATATACTTCGGTCATGGTCTCTAACTTCGCATCTGCATTATCGGCAAAATTCAAAGCCATTGCCTCTGCCATTGCAGGCTTCTTAGGTGATCCATATTCCAGTTCTCCATGATGTGCCAGAATACAATGTCTAAGTTCTCTTGCAAGCACTTCCGGAAAGCCCGGAATCTTCTCGGCTTCTCTGCCGATCAGCTCTGCACCAAGGAAAATATGTCCGAGTAACTGGCCTTCATCGGTATAGTCATTCGATGGAAAATCCGATAATTCCCAGATCTTTCCGATATCATGAAAAATAGCTGCCGTGATTAAAAGATCGCGATCAAGGATCGGATAATTCTTAGCAAAGAAATCACACATTCTCGTAACTGCAAGTGTATGCTGTAACAGCCCGCCTACAAATCCATGATGAACGGATTTTGCTGCCGAATGCTGCTTAAACTCCTTGATAAACTCTGCATCTTCTACAAAATATTTACAAGTAAGCTGTTTCAAATGCGGCTCCTGAATCGTGTTGATATATCCGACTAATTCCTGATACATTTCTTCACGGTCATATTTGGATGCAGGAATATATTCTGCCGGATCATATTCCCCTTCCTGCGCCTTACGGATCCGTGTCACATTGACCTGACGGCTTCCCTGAAAAGAGGTCACCGAACCATCTGTCATAATAAAATCCATTGCATCAAAATCCGCAATGCCGTTATTCAATTCCCAGACTTTTGCATCGATCACACCGGTTTTATCCTGTAGCAAAAGAGAATAATACGTCTTACCTGCTTTTGTCTTTAAAACCTGTTTTGATTTGCATAAATAAATACCAAAAAATTTATTTCCTTCTTTATATTCTTCTATATATGTCATATTCTTCCCGCTATGTGCGAAACTCCTTTCTGCTGCGCTTTCTTTTCGATCACACTTCTTAATTTCCGTCAAAAATTGCGCTTTCTTTTCGATCACACTCCTTACTTCCGGCAAGAAATGCTCTCTTCTGTTGCCATATGAAAACCACTCTCCCAATTATTTTCATACTATTTTATCTTAACATATTTACAAAAGCCATACAAGATACCGGCTTCTCAGAAACATACATATTTTCCGCTACTCATAACGGCAAATGCATTCTCGCTCTCTTTGTATTCTATTTTCTTTTAGCAGAGGCATTCTCAATCTCTTTGTATTCTATTTTCTTTTAGCAGAGACATTTTCGATCTCTTCGTATTTCTTACGAAGCTTTCCCAATGCCCTTTTTTCGATCCGGGAAACATAAGAGCGGGAAATGCCGTATAACTTAGCAATTTCCCGCTGTGTTTTTTCTTTTTTTCCATCAAGCCCATACCGCATGATCAGAATTGTCTTTTCTCTGCCACTCAATGTTTCTTCCATGATCTTTCCGAGTCTTCCAACACGTTCATTTACCATCAGCCTTTCTACGACATCTTCATCTTTATATTCTATAATGTCAAAAAGATTGATCTCATTGCCTTCTTTATCCGAGCCGATCGAATCGTATAAATAGACATCTTTTGCTTTCTTTTTCTCTGCACGTAACATCATAAGCAATTCATTGTCGATGCATCTTGCAGCGTATGTCGCTAAGCGGATATTCTTTGTTTCATCAAATGTATCGATCCCTTTGATCAAACCAATCGTCCCGATCGATATCAGATCATCCATATCTTTATCTCCGACATTATATTTCTTCGCTATATAGGCAACAAGCCGCAAATTTTTCTCTATCAGACATTGTCTTGCCTTTTGATCTCCCTGCCGGCACCTTGCGATGCATTCCTTTTCTTCTTTCGCACTAAGTGGCTTTGGAAAAGACTGCATTTGCGACACCTCTACATGATATCTCTATATCTTATGCAGCAGGCAGGATGTCTGTGCTTTTCCGTGTTTTGTGTTTTGAAAAATTCGAATCCATCCATGTCGATTTCTAAAAAACGACTTAAACTTTCCATTTTGTTTTATAAAGAACCGATCAAAACTTTTTTGCCTTCAAAAGCGAAACCATAGTGGCGGATCTGTTTGGCAGGAATGCCCTGTGCTAACAGTTCTGCATCATAATTTTTATCAGAGATCTGTTGTAGTGCGGATTGAACTGTGTCTTGCAAAGATGTCTCTTCGCCCGGATCATGCACTTTAAACTCAATCACAATCGCATCGTCCGTCTTTATCATCGGTATAAGCAGCACATCATATCGTCCATATCCACTCTCCCGATTAGAACGTATCTGATATCTTTCCTTCAGTTCAACCAGAAGTCCCAGAACAAATCCATGATAGAATCTCTCCGGCTGGCTTTTCTCAGAAGGTTTCTTTCCCGTATCAAAACTACTAAAAGTTGCAAGTGCAACATCATTCATATAGAAATTCATTTCCTTGAGATGTCCTTGTAACAAGGCTTTCACAAAATCATTATAATTTGCATCTTTATTCTTAAACCATCCCCGAAACATTGTCATAAACATACTCAATGTTTCAATATTTGTAATATCTAATATATACCATGGTTCCCTGGTAATTCCACGATACTCTATTCCCTTCACCTTCAGATAACCACTGGCAAGCAAAAGACTCCAAATCGCATCTTCGTTGTGATCCAGTTGATTATATACATTCTGCTCATCAAAATTTGCTATAATTTCCTGTCCTCTTAACAGATCCTCCATCTTTTCTTTCACATCTGCGGATGACGTACGGATCAACCGGCTCACAAGCCCATTGGAACTGGTCGAAGCCCAGTATGGATACAACTTGCCCTCCTCAAGATAATTGGTAATAGACCAAGGATTATAAATATCTCTATGTTCTCCAAATGTAAATCCATCATACCAGCTTTTTACTTCCTCTTTTCTGTCACTCATTCCATACTCATCTAATGCCGCAAAAACCTCCTCTTCCGTAAAGCCAAAACAATCCGCATACAGATTGGAAGTTGTCGTTACGACACGGATATTATTCAGGTCAGAAAAAATACTTTCTTTCGATACCCGTGTGATCCCGGTCATAATAGCACGCTCCAGATAAGGATTTGTCTTAAAAGTTGTATTAAACAGACTTCTCACAAAAGCTGTAAATTCATCCCAATCTCCCTGCACATATGCTTCCTGCATTGGTGTATCGTATTCGTCCAAAAGGATGATCACTTTCTTATTATAGTAGCGTTCCATCCATGCAGACAGACTTCTTAAGGAATCCTGTGCTGTTACATCATTCATATTTACCGTTACCGCATTATATAATTCACGCTCATTCTGACTAAAAATATCTTTTTGCATCAGATATCTGTTTTCTTCGTACAGCCTTGCGATCTCCTGCTTGATCTGCGTTTTGGCATCTTTTAGATTTCCGGCTTTTACAGCAGCAAAACTCAAAAAGATCACAGGATATGTTCCTTGCAATTTCCGATACTTCTCTTCCTGCCAGATAGAAAGCCCCTCAAACAGATCTGAGCGATTGGCATATTTATTAGAAAAGAAACATTCTGTCATGCTCATATTTAACGTCTTGCCAAAACGTCGCGGACGTGTGATCAAAGTTACACTAGCCTGATTGTCCCACCACTCTTTTATAAAATTTGTTTTGTCAACAAAAAAACACTCTTTCTCTCTCAAATCAGAAAACCCTTGTATTCCGATACTGATCGGCTTTTTCATATTCTCACCTGCTTTCTGCAACTGCTATAGATTTTATCGTAATAATATTGCTTACTTTTCTCAACAACTCAGTCTCTACTATTTTCTGTTAAATATTTTTCTACTGCCGTTACAAACACTTGTGCATTTTGCAATTGCTTTTTGGTTTCCTCTTTACCGGCAATATAAAAATCGTCGTAATCTGATTTTTCTCTCAAATAATATGTTGACATAATTATTTTTGATAACCCTTTATCCAATTTTCTGTTTTCAAATAATTCCTATTAAAATAAGCTATCACTCCTGAATGCTTTGAAGAATCAAACCCATCAAGAATATTGACAGATCCTTTACGCTGCCTTCCATAACACCAACCCTTCTTCTCCGTATTTCTCTAACTGTATTATATCCATACCTTTCCAAAAGCACAACATATATCTGACTTTTTACTGTTTAATATTTCATCTGTCCGATTCTATACCAATACTTTTTTCAAAATCACTATATTTCAATTATATCAATATACACCAATTCTCTCCATTACATTTTCAGATAGTTTTTCTTTTTCATCATCTCAATTTTTCAGGGTCATTGTGATTTTTCCAAAACATTCTAAATTAAGCAGGACGTTTACTTTCCTTGCATGGCAATTTGGGAACAAAAACGAAAAGAAAGCAGTAATCCCACTCAGGGCTTACTGCTTTCTTACTTCTAACGATATCACAAAGGGTCAAAAGAATTTTTGCAAATACTTACTATATCAATACCGAATAAAGATCGACACTTACTCAAACTTCTGAATAAAAGCTGCATTTTTCTTCTCGATCGGACTTAAAACATCCTCTGAAAAGTCGTCCGGATCTGTAGTGCCTTCATACCATTGCTTAGAATCAAAATAGGATTGTAACTCACTGTCTTTGAATTTTCTGCCGTGGCGGGCATAGATCTCGTTACGACCAATTCTAAGCTGCTTTTTTGATAGTCCTTTTAAATCTGCCTTTGTCAGCTTTTGCGTATCACTGTCCGGGAAAATATATTCTCCCGGATCGTAACTATCATAAATATCGGATGTATCAGTATCAACATCTGCATCCGATGCGTCATCTGATCCTGTTGAATCCGTATCATTTGAATCCTGCGTTTGTTCCTCCTGCTCTTCCATACTCGAATTCGAATTATCTACAGAATCAAAATAACTATCTTCATCATCTTCAACTGTCAGGTTATGTTTATCTATATAACTGTCAAATACTCTATATAATATTGCTGCCATCGTAAGCGTATTCGATGTCATATCATTACATTTCATTGCATATGGCTCAAAATTCTTACCATCATCATCAATCAGAAACTGCATCCGCACTTTTATCTTATCATCATTATAAATACAACGTCCTGTAAATTCGACAACCTCTTTGTTATCTGATGATGTAAAATGCTTCCAGGTTGGCGAACTGAAAAACTCATCAAAGGCAGCTCCGTAAGTTAGTTTAGGCTGTCCCATAACATATGCTGTCTTTACCATCTGAACATATTCATCCTGTGCATCCGTTATATTGCGGATCTTGTCGTCTACATTCGTAAGCTGCTTTCCGCCTTCTTCTACTGCATCGTTGATCTGATCTGACACTTCTTTGTCAGAACATCCGGTCAAAGCCAGGCTGCATACCAGCAAGCATGTTGTCACTTTCATCCATATTTTTTTCTTCATGATCTTATCTCCTTTCAATGACAGATACCGACTATACAGGCAGTATAGGTATCTTTTTCGCTTTTTCAAGATCATGATAGCATTAAGATGTATGGGAGATTTTCAATTTTTTCCCATAACATAAAAGGACGACGATAAAGTCATCCTTTTACAATTTTTCACAGTTTATTCTACACCGGGAATGGTTTTTCGGTCTCCATTCCGACCCCTGGAACGAGTTTAAGGTCTTCGTTCCGACCATGTATAAGCTAGCTCTTCTATTCCACCATCTTTAGGTAATAAAAGCATCTAAATAACTTATATAATATCCACCATTCTTAAGTATGTAGAAGATTTTACTCCTACACACTTAATCCTATCACGCTTTGAATATTATCTCCACCAGAAATCACTACTTTTTTCAACTTTTGTAATATCTTCTATAAACACTCAGCTTGCACGTACACAAAAGTGATTATAAATAATCATCTTGGAGCATTATCTGCATCTGCACCCCAAAGCATATGACAATTCCATTATCTGGATCATTAACATCATCACAAAACAAAACGAGCTTACCACTTCTCTCTATTACCAACATGGTCGGAACAAAGCTTTCTTTGGCATCTTCCCTGTATTGTAAGAGAACCTCCTGCAGCTCCTTCTCTAATTCTTTTTTCTTTGTCTGATATGTGCTATACGCTTCTTCCTGCTCTGGGGTAACACCATCTTTTTCATAATATGCTTTTAGCTTAATTATAATATCATACTCTGTATCAAACAACTCAATGCTTTCTTTTTTCTTCCATCCAATCCGAAATGTAAACTGATTTAAAAATGTTTCACTCATTCATTTCCACCTAATCCTTTCTTAGCTGCTGACACGCCACCACTATGTGGTATATTATTATGTACAATGCTTGGTACTTTCTGCATTGTTTTCATATCTCTGCACTCATGCCAAGTATACCCATGCTCTTTTCTCCATTTTGCAACATCGCCCGGATCACATCCTCTTTGCTCTGCCAGCTTAATATCTGCCTGGTCGAAGTTATCATCGCGATTCGTGGAAAAATCATCAATTTCAACTTCGCCTTTGCTGAGTTCACCAAAATCCGGTTCTCCATTTACAAATTTTATTCCCTCTATCCCGAAATAGTCAAGTATTTCTTGCCACGTCTTTCTTTCCGGATTTTGTTTTTGCGGAACATAATCACCATCCGGACGCCATTCAGAATCACCACGTTTTCCGGTCCATTCACCATCATTAACAGGACAGTTTTTATATTCATCATCTGTATCTGAAAGTTTTTTATCTATATCTTTCATTTTCTTTAAAACATCTGCTCCTGGTATTTCCTGCTCAAAATTTTTCCAAAAAACTCCTTCCAGGATTCTTTATTCTTAGAAAACAAAGCATAGTCCTCCGGCTTTATTGAATCAAATTCTTTGCCTCCTGAAACAATTTCTGAGATTTTTTCTATACTGGAAATACCGTTAATAAATCCATCCATTACAATATTCCTCCGTTCCTCTTAATTTCCTCTGTGAAATGATTATATAAAGTAATATATCTGTTATCCCACTCTGTTTGTTCACAAAGAAGCATTTCTATTATAAAATCAACTTGACTGCCGTTATAATTCTGTTCATTGAGCTCTAACTGCCTTGCAACAACATTTTTCCATTGTGTAATATCCTGCATAGCATTACTATATTGTTCCACATTTTTTATTACTTGTCCGGCATCTAAAATGTTATATACTAACTTCTGAAGTGCACGCTTTTTCTCATCTTTTCCTGCATTGATATAGTCAAAATAACAACATTTTGCATAAGCAGAAATATTGGCAGATACAATCATATTTCCCAGCCTTGCCAAATTTTCATAAAGCTCTTCTTTATCTACTTCATCTCTGCCTTCCTTTTTCATGATACAGCTCATAAGACTTTTGCAAATTTCTTTTTTATCGGCAGATATCTTTTTCGTTGGAAATGTCTGATCATTTTGACCTTGAGCCTTATCATTAAATTTGTCTACTTTGCAAAGCACTGCTTCCAGCCATTCACTTTGTTGAACTGCTGCTACACCATTATCCAGTTTTGCAAGTTCTATAATCTGATCCTCATTCAAGCCGGCTGCTTTTCCTACTAATTCCCTATCGGAATAATCCGGCAGACGCATTATTATTTTTGTGTTTGTATTCCGAATAACGGACATATCCAAAAGTCCCGGAGATTGATCGGCAATAATAAATCCTTCACCATATGTTCGCATTTCTGCAATGGAATTTGCCAGCATCTCAACAGACTTTCCAAGCAGATTACTCCCTTCCGATGTCTGTTCACTTGAAGTTCTTCTTAATAGATTATGTGCCTCTTCCAGAACAGTTACATGCTTTAATTGCTGATTAGGGACTGTATGATCCATCCGGTATTCCTGTAATTTTAAAACCAAAATTCCCATGATCAATGACTTGGTTTCACTTGAACCAATCCTACTGAGATCAACAATCACTTTTGAATCAAATAATTTATGCATAGGAATA
>OGPA01002142.1_pt1 | contig 14690 bp, 13 predicted proteins | sample 1552841 | NCBI WGS metagenome assembly OGPA01 (sample SAMEA2579916, study PRJEB22360) | human gut metagenome | reverse complement strand
TCTATATTTGATTTATCTTCAGAGAGTTATATCAAAATACATTGTTTTGTATATTAAAACATTTAGTTGAAAGGTATATAAAACTTAGTTGAAAGGCATCAGCATATAAAGTTCTGACTTACATAACATTTTGTTTAACTACCCGTTATAAAAACAGATAAGTTAAGATTGTTATATCATGTAAAAGATTAGCACATCTCATACTTTTTATCTAATTTCGCACCCTAGATACTTAAAGAGTGTAAAATATAAGGTATTATGGTTATCAAGAGGTACTTCATTTTGTTTTCTATATTTACATCACTGGCAAGCCTGGCAGAAGCGCAGGAAAAGGTTGTTATTACCGGAACTAATGTCAATAATAATACAACACAACGTGACGCACCGGATACTATCCCCATGATTGAAATAGAAGATCCGGACCTGGACAATATCATAAGTCTGCGAGGACAGTTCGAAAAACAGAACCGGTCGTATTCCGCTCCGGTCGTACCCAATGAGAATCTACTTCGTTTCCTTAAAAAGGACGAAGTGGAAATATCTGATGAAGCCATGTACTGGGCCCGCCTGGTACGTGACGCCTCTACCATATTCGATAATAATATGACCTTTCGCGATACAGTGATCGTCAACCCGTTGTTCTTGCCGATCGTGTTTAAAGGCGAACTATTACCGAAGGATCTTACATTTTATAAAGAAAACTTCTGGGTAAAGAATGAACAGTTACCTTTACCGTTCACTCCCGATACTTTATTCAAGCAGGAAGAGTTGAAAAAGGAGATAGAAGACAAAGCATATAAATATGTACAATCGAACTATCCGGATTACTTCCGTTATTCGATGAGAGACCTACCTCAGGATAAAGTTATAGCCAAAGTAATCAAGAAAACCCATTACGAACCGGAACTAATCAAAATAGAAAGCGAAGCCGATTTCAGCGACGTAGATGCCCCGGTAAAATTCATTCCGGAAATACGCTACTGGACTTCTCATTTTGAAAGTGCTATTCAGTTTGCACAAAACTATATCTCCCCCAACTGGCATAAAGGAGGTGTAAGTACGCTGAACCTGACAAACCGTGAACTGTTTACATTTAATTATAATAAGGATAAAATAAAGTTTACGAACTCGCTCGAAATAAAGAATAACTTATATACAGCACCTAAAGACACATTACGTGACTATAAAGTCGGAGATGATGTGTTCCGTATTTATAGCAACTTAGGTTATAAAGCGTTCAATAAGTGGTACTATACACTGGATGTGGATTTCAAAACCCAGCTATTCAGCAGTTATGCAGAAAACCAGGATGTTAAGCTAGCCGGACTGCTCTCTCCTTTCAGTATCAATATCGGTCTCGGTATGAAATACGACCTAGATAAAACATTCGCGTCGTCAAAACATAAAAAAGTAACTTTAAGTGCCAACCTCGCACCTTTATCTTATACGTACGTACGTACATTAGATAAAGATATCGACTTGGGTCGTCATTTCCAGAAAAAAAAGGGCCAGGAAGAATTCCCGTACAAGCAAAGTTTATTCGGTTCTACCGTCAATGCAACTATGACATTTCAGTTTAGCCGGAATATCATCTGGTATTCCCGCCTGTATTATATGACAGACTACAAACGTATCCAGGGTGAATTTGAAAACCGACTGAATATGGCGATCAGCCGATTCTTCTCAACCATCATTTCACTTAACTTACGTTATGACGACGGAATCGCGAAAAACGAAGACTTCGACAGTTATTTACAGATCAATGAACTCTTGAGCTTTGGTTTTAATTACAAATGGTAAGTAAAGCTCAATTATTTCTGTAATAAACTTTGTTAATCGTGACATATTATCTAAATAATCCTTACTTTTGCCCTGGTTTTGCAATGTCGAGATTACAAACATGAGCGAAAGTATCAATCACAACGGTAGAATCGAAAAGATCGAAGGCGATACGATCTTTGTCAGGATCATTCAACAATCGGCCTGTTCCGGTTGCCACGCAAAGGGTATGTGCAGCGCATCCGACCAGAAAGAGAAAATCATTGAAGTGAACGATCCCAACGCCGGTAGATTCCACGTAAACGAAGAAGTTACGTTAAGCGGTCAGAGTTCACTCGGACTACAAGCGGTATTACTGGCCTTCATTCTTCCGTTGATCATTGTAGTCGCGGCCATTGTAGCAGGAAATTATTTGCAATGGAACGAAACAACCAGCGGGTTAACCGGTCTATTACTATTAGTTCCCTACTACTGCATACTATACTTTTTACGCGAAAAACTAAAAAGAAAATTCATATTTACCTTGAAAAAACTTAATTGATCAAATATCATGATTTTAATTGCCGTTATTTCATTAGGAGCCATTGGAGCCATCGGTGCAGTATTCCTCTACGCCGCCTCCAAGAAGTTCGAAGTATACGAAGATCCTCGTATCGCACAAGTTCAGGAAGCACTTCCCGGAGCCAACTGCGGAGGTTGCGGATATCCTGGTTGCGGTGGCTTTGCTGCTGCCTGCGTAAAAGCCGATTCGCTGGAAGGACTTTTGTGTCCGGTCGGTGGAGCCGAAACAATGGGAAAAGTCGCCTCCATCCTTGGTATGGAAGCTACAGCAGCCGAACCGATGGTAGCCGTTGTCCGTTGCAACGGAACCTGCGAAGCCCGTCCGCGTACCAACCGTTATGATGGCGTACAAAGTTGTACCATTGCATCTTCCCTGTATGGTGGCGAAACAAACTGTACATTTGGTTGCCTGGGCTTTGGTGATTGTGTGACAGTTTGTGCTTTCGATGCGATCCACATCAATCCGACTACCGGACTACCGGAAGTGGTAGAGGACAAATGTACTTCCTGCGGTGCCTGTGTCAAGGCTTGTCCGAAAAATATCATCGAACTACGCAAGAAAGGGCCGAAATCACGCCGTATTTTCGTAAGCTGTGTGAATAAAGACAAGGGAGGCGTTGCCAAGAAAGCTTGTGCCAATGCATGTATCGGTTGTGGTAAATGTGTGAAAGAATGTCCGTTCGAGGCAATCACACTTGAAAACAATGTGGCTTACATCGACTACCGCAAATGCCGCCTGTGCCGCAAATGTGTAGCCGTATGTCCTACCGGAGCCATTCATGAACTGAACTTCCCGCCCCGTAAAGAAGCTACCCCGGCTGTGGACGCCGACAAAGTAAAGCCTGTAACGCCCAAAGCAGCACCGGCACCGAAAGCCGAAGCTACGCCAGCAACAGCGCCCGAAACAAAAACAACAGAAGAAACAACTCAAAAATAAAAATCTAATAGTATGCTAAGGACATTTCGAATCGGCGGTATACATCCACCCGAAAATAAATTGTCTGCCGGAAAGAAAATCACCGGACTGGCTATACCCAAGCAGGTCATTATACCATTGAGCCAGCATATCGGAGCTCCAGCCCAGGCTGTGGTAAAGAAAGGTGACCAGGTCAAGGTAGGTACGCTCCTGGCGAAAGCCGGAGGTTTTGTATCGGCAAATATCCACTCGTCGGTATCCGGTAAAGTAAACAAAATAGACAATGCTCTCGACGCTAGCGGATACAAACGTCCCGCTATTTATATTGATGTGGAAGGTGACGAATGGGAAGAATCCATCGATCGCAGCGAGGCACTCGTAAAAGAATGCCCGCTACCATCCAAAGAGATTGTTGACAAAATTGCTGCCGCCGGCATCGTTGGTCTGGGAGGTGCAACTTTCCCGACACAGGTCAAACTAATGCCCCCTCCCGGAAGCAAAGCAGAAATCATTATCATCAATGCCGTCGAATGCGAGCCTTATCTGACTTCCGACCACTCATTGATGATGGAAAAAGCAGAGCAGATTCTGGTTGGTGTTACACTGCTGATGAAAGCCGTAAACGTAACAAAGGCTGTGATCGGTATCGAAAACAACAAACCCGATGCCATCGCTCATTTAGGTAAACTCGCTGCCGCCTATAAAGGAATCGAGATCATGCCGCTGAAAGTACAATATCCGCAGGGAGGTGAAAAGCAGCTGATCGATGCTGTGATCCGCCGACAGGTAAAGAGCGGGGCACTCCCCATCTCTGCCGGGGCAGTTGTACAGAACGTCGGTACAGCTTATGCGGTATATGAAGCGGTGATGAAAAACAAACCGTTATTCGAACGTGTCGTAACTGTCACAGGTAAGGCGGTTGCCAATCCATCCAACTTCCTGGTTCGTATGGGCACACCGATCAGTGCACTGATTGAAGCGGCCGGCGGTATCCCTGAAAACACAGGTAAAGTGATCGGTGGCGGTCCGATGATGGGTAAAGCACTGATCAGCCCGGAAGTACCGGTTACCAAAGGTAGTTCAGGCGTACTGTTGTTGACTAAGGAGGAATCCGTACGCAAGCCGGTATATGATTGCATCCGCTGTGCCAAATGCGTAAATGTTTGTCCGATGGGCCTCAACCCTACCCTGCTGATGAATGCAACAGAATTCACCGAATGGGATCTGGCAGAAAAGAATTATATAACCGACTGTATCGAGTGCGGTTCTTGTAGTTATACTTGTCCGGCCAACCGTCCGTTACTGGATTATATCCGTTCAGGTAAAGGAAAAGTAATGGGTATTATACGGGCACGGAAGTCATAATAAAGAGCAATATGGAAAATAATTTAATAGTATCTCCTTCGCCCCATATCCACGGCGGCGACAGCATAAGTAAAAATATGTATGGTGTACTGATTGCCCTTGTTCCGGCTTTCCTGGTATCCCTCTACTATTTCGGACTGGGTGCATTGATCGTTACTGCAACATCAGTTATAGCCTGTGTCCTTTTTGAATATCTGATCCAGAAGTTCCTGATGAAAAAGGAACCGACCGTATGCGACGGTTCAGCTATCCTGACCGGTGTCTTGCTCGCATTCAACTTACCCTCCAACCTGCCCGTATGGATCATCCTGATCGGTGCGCTGGCTGCGATCGGTATCGGTAAGATGTCGTTCGGCGGATTAGGAAACAACATCTTCAACCCGGCATTGGTCGGTCGTGTATTCCTGTTGATCTCTTTCCCGGCACAAATGACAACCTGGCCGGAAGTTGGTCAGTTGACAGCTTATACAGACGCTACAACGGGTGCAACCGTCTTGTCATTAATGAACGAAGGTGCTTTAGACAAGTTACCTACACTCGTCGATATGCTGCTCGGTAAAATGGGCGGTAGCCTCGGTGAGGTAAGTGCATTGGCATTGCTTCTGGGACTATGCTATATGTTATGGAAAAAGATCATTACCTGGCAGATTCCTGTTTCCATCCTGGTTACGGTATTTGTATTTACAGGTATTATGCATCTGGTCAATCCGGTTCAATACGCAAGCCCGTTCGTTCACCTGCTGTCGGGAGGTTTGATGTTGGGAGCTATCTTTATGGCGACTGACTATGTGACTTCCCCGATGAGCAAGAACGGAATGCTGGTGTATGGTGTCGGTATCGGTATCCTGACCACAGTGATCCGCTTGTTCGGTTCTTATCCGGAAGGTATGTCGTTTGCTATTCTTATTATGAATGCATTTACCCCGCTGATCAACAGTTATATCAAACCTAAACATTTTGGAGGGAAATAAGCATGGCAAAACTAAAATCAACATTACCCAATATGCTTTTGTCGCTTACCATCATTTGTGTGGCGGCCGGAGCGATATTAGCCGGAGTGAACATGTACACCACCGGTCCGATTGCCGCCTCCAAAGCGGCTGCGCTGGAAACGGCTATCAAAGCTGTTACCCCTGAGTTCGACAACAAACCGTCGGAAGATGCCTATATGGCCGTTACAGCCGAAGGCGACTCACTGAAGATCTATCCGGCTACCAAAGGCGGTGAATTCGTAGGTGCTGCCGTTGAAAGTAACACCAAGAAAGGATTTAGCGGCGAGATCAAAGTGATCGTCGGATTCGATAAAACCGGTAAACTGTTAAACTATTCAGTATTGCAACATGCGGAAACTCCGGGACTCGGAGCCAAGATGCAGGAATGGTTCAGTACGGATAAGAACAAACAAAGTGTGCTGGGACGCAATCTGGCAGACGGAGGCTTGAAAGTAACCAAGGACGGTGGCGACGTAGATGCTATCACAGCAGCAACCATCACCAGCCGTGCATTCCTGGACGCAGTGAACCGCGCTTACAGCGCATTCGCCGGTACCGATGGAGTAACAGGTGCAACCGCTAACACTAAAGAGGGAGGAAACGACAATGAATAATATGAAAGTATTGATGAACGGTATCATCAAAGAAAACCCGACATTTGTATTGTTGCTGGGTATGTGTCCTACTTTGGGTACGACCTCTTCAGCACTGAACGGTATGAGTATGGGACTAGCTACCATGTTCGTTCTGATCTGTTCAAACATGGTTATTTCAGCTTTAAAGAACCTGATCCCCGATATGGTACGTATCCCAGCTTTCATCGTCGTGATCGCAACATTCGTAACGGTGGTACAAATGTGTATGGAAGCTTTCGTTCCGGCTTTGTATGCCAGTCTCGGCTTGTTCATTCCATTGATCGTTGTAAACTGTATCGTACTGGGACGTGCAGAAGCTTTCGCTGCTAAAAACGGTGTAATATCTTCTGCTTTCGACGGATTAGGAATGGGATTAGGTTTCACCCTTGCACTTACTTTGCTGGGAGCCGTTCGTGAACTGTTGGGAACCGGTAAACTATTCAGTATAACTTTGATGCCGGAACAGTATGGTTCACTGATCTTCGTTCTGGCTCCGGGTGCCTTCATCGCATTAGGTTACCTGATTGCTATTGTAAACAAATTGCGTAAAGCCTGATATTAAAAAACGAAAGATATGGAATATATACTAATATTTATCGCAGCCGTATTCGTTAATAACGTTGTATTAGCGCAGTTCCTCGGAATCTGTCCTTTCCTGGGCGTTTCCAAAAAGGTAGAAACAGCAGCAGGTATGGGTGCAGCAGTAACATTCGTGCTTACTATCGCAACTATCGTCACCTTCCTTGTCCAGAAATATATCCTGGATAAGTTCGGATTAGGCTTTATGCAGACGATCAGCTTTATCCTGATCATCGCAGCTTTGGTTCAGATGGTGGAAATTATTCTCAAAAAAGTTTCACCGGCCCTCTACCAAGCACTCGGCGTGTTTCTTCCGTTGATTACCACCAACTGTTGTATCCTGGGTGTCGCTATCCTCGTAATACAAAAAGAGTATAATTTATTGGAATCTGTTGTATATGCAATATCAACAGCTATTGGATTTGCGCTAGCTTTAGTTATCTTTGCAGGGATTAGAGAACAGTTGGCTTTGACCCGCGTTCCCGAAGGTATGAAAGGTACCCCTATTGCGCTCATTACAGCCGGTTTACTGGCTATGGCGTTTATGGGATTCTCTGGAATCGTATAATTTAATCTAAATAGAGACTAGCATGAAAAAGAAAATCTTAGTAGCAGGTGGAACCGGATACATTGGCTCTCACACTACAGTTGAGTTGCAGAATGCAGGTTATGATGTGGTAATCATCGACGACCTGTCAAACTCCAATATCGAGGTATTGGATGGCATCGAAAAGATCACCGGTATCCGCCCTGAATTCATCAAGCTGGATTTAAAAGATAAAGAAGGAACCCGCGAAGCCTTGAAGGCTCACCCGGGTATCAACGGTATCATCCTGTTCGCTGCCAGCAAAGCAGTCGGCGAATCTGTTCAACAACCGTTGAAATACTATCGCAACAACGTTGTTACGCTGGTCAACCTGTTGGAACTGATGCCCGAATTCAATATCGAAGGCATTGTGTTCTCTTCTTCCTGTACCGTTTACGGACAGCCGGATCCTGAAAACCTGCCTGTAACAGAAGATGCACCGATCAAACCGGCTACTTCTCCTTACGGTAATACAAAACAGATCAACGAAGAAATCATCCGCGATACAATTCACGCAAACGCTCCGTTCAAGAGCATTATCCTGCGTTACTTCAACCCGATCGGTGCTCACCCGAGTGCAGAAATCGGCGAATTACCTAACGGTGTTCCTCAGAACCTGATCCCGTATCTGACTCAGACTGCTATGGGTATCCGTAAGGAACTAAGTGTATTCGGTGACGATTACGATACTCCTGACGGTTCTTGTATCCGCGATTATATCAACGTTGTCGACCTGGCCAAAGCACACGTGATCGCTATGGATCGTATGCTGGGCGGTAAGACAGATGCAAATGTTGAATATTTCAACCTGGGAACCGGAAACGGTGTAACCGTATTGGAACTGATCAACACATTCGAAAAAGCTACCGGCGTAAAAGTTCCTCACAAGATCGTAGGCCGTCGCGAAGGTGATATCGAAAAGGTGTGGGCTAATCCGGAACGTGCTAACAAAGTATTGGGTTGGACTGCAAAAGAAACATTGGCTGATACATTAGCTTCTGCCTGGAAATGGCAGGAAAGACTGCGCGAACGCGGTATCCAATAAATAGCCGTTTAAATATATAAAAAGCCGGCAGAAGCATTACTGTTTCTGCCGGCTTTTTTGTATTCCTTATATTCTCCAGGAAATTACTGATTCAATATCTTATCGACTGCCTCACGCCAGTCCTCTCCATTCGCAGGTTGATAGGTTTGAAAACCAAGACTACGGCCTACCTCCACGTTACTCTTCGCATCATCGACGAAAAGGGTTTCGGATGGGATAAGACCGCTATCTGCGATCATATAATCAAAGATTTTTCGATCAGGCTTAGTCACGCCCACCTCATAGGAAGTATACATCTTATCAAAATAATCCCCGATGGGACGTCCGGCAGCACTGAACTGATCGGTACGTGCCCAACCTTCCTGAATGATCGGATTCGTATTACTTAAAAGATAAACATTGTAATGTTCGCGGAGTTTCAACAGATGGTCGAGCTTGTATTGAGGAACATCGACAATAAAACCTAACCAGGCATGTTTTATTTCTTCATAAGACAAATCTTTTCCTGTGTGTTCACGCAATTTTTGGCAATACTCGTCGGCTGTGATCATTCCGTTCTCTACTTCCAGAAAAATACCTTTTTGCTCATAGGGATCAAGCAGTTGCGCTGCATCCACTACACCGATCTCTTCAAAACGACGGACTGCCTGATCATGGCTCAGATCGATCAGGACTCCTCCCAAATCGAATACAATGTTTTTAATCTTTGTCATAATTATGCTTTTTTACTTCTATCTTGTCTTTACTGCCTAGCAAAGATAATAATAATAAGTGTAAAACAATCACCATCAAAGCACTAACCTTAATACCCAAGGGTAAACCGTTCTTTATGGTGTTTCTCCTGTTCGAGTTCGTCGATCATAGCTACGGCATAATCTTCGACGGAGATAGCACTCTCGCCACTTTCGTCGACGATCAATTCATCTTTGCCCAAACGGAATTTCCCAGTACGCTGACCAGGCGCCATATTCGCCGCAGGACTCAGGAACACCCAATCAACCGACTTTTCGGGAATCAACAGGTCTGTATAGACTTTAGCCAGGCTTCGTATACCTGGTAAAAGCTTTTGAGGAACATCCGGTTCATCCATCAATAGACGGCCCGGAGCGACCAGCAGACTTCCTGCACCGCCCACCATCAGAAAGCGGTGAACACCCGAGTTACGCACGGCACAAAGGATGGATCCATACCCTTTTAATGTTTCATCATATATATCCGGATTCGACCAACCGGGATTGAAGGCACTGATCACAGCATCAGACTTAGCCAATTCACGGGATAGAAAATCGGTATCGGTAACATCGCCCCCGACAACTGTCAGTTTCGGATTTACGATTATCAGTTTCGATGGATTCCGTACGATTGCTTTTACCTGATGCCCTCTCCCTAATGCTTCTTTCAAAATGGCAGAACCTACATAGCCGGTTGCACCTATGATTACTATTTTCTTCATGACTATATGTATGTTTGATTACTTTATATAGAACAACATACAATAGGCTTCTTGTTTTGTGAAATACCCTATTTCTGGAATACCTTGGTCGATTTGATCATAACGTCATGTACGGGACGGTCATTCTTATCGGTTTTCACCAGTGACATTTTCTCTACAATATCGAAACCATCAACCACTTCTCCAAAGATCGTCACCGAACTATCCAGATGGGGAACACCTCCTACCGTCTTATACACCTCCCGTTGTTCGGCCGGAATAACGTACGGTCCCAGTTCTGCCAAAGTATCTTCCACCATGATCAAAGCACGGTTGGTCAGTTCCGTTTCCATCGACTCGACAGCCAGCGAGGGATCTTCTTTCTTCAGTTGATCCATGAATCTATAGTATAGCCAATTGCGGCGGATTTCATTAATGCGTGCTTCTTTCTGATCCAGTTCGGCATCACTCAGCACTTTTCCCTGTACAAAGCAGAATTGAGTACCGGCAGAAGCACGTTCGGGATTCACATCATCTCCTTCTTTAGCATCGATCAAGGCACCGCGTTTGTTGAAATGGTTCGGGAGTATCTCGGCCGGAACGGTATAACCTCCGTCGCCATCGCCATATAATACGCCGGGTTCGTGGGCTTTACTGGTAGGATCGCCGCCCTGCACAACAAAGTCTTTGATAATGCGATGGAACAACATTCCTTCATATTCGCCGGATTGGCACAGTTTGATAAAGTTATCCCGATGCAGCGGCGTATCGTCATACAACATAACGGTTACATCACCCATCGTTGTCTTTACTGTCACATAGACGGGTTTAGAGGGATCGAGAGGTTTATCTGCACAAGATACAAGAGTAAACAAGATAAGTACAAAGGCTAATAGATGTCGTTTCATAATTAGTAGATGTTATATTATAGTTTAAAGTGAATCATTGTTTATAACAACAAGTAGCATATTTCCCTTATTCTTCCGCTTTATACACCAACATCTGGCACCGCTTGCAATCGAACTGCAGGCGGAGCCGGGTGTCTTTATATAGAAGATAGTACGGTTCCTTATACGGAGATTTCTGTTTTTGATAAGTCGGACACCATCCCATACTATACCGCAGGCAATGTTTGGTAAACATCAATGGAACATCCTTTTCAGGCTTCAATTCGAATGCTTCGGCAACACTCTCTACTCCATGTGCCTTGTAAAAAGCAGTTGCCCGGCTGTTCGACACATTTCCCAGATAAGTTAATTGCCTTTCAGGGAACGGAATCTCTTTGGCCGGCTCCACCTTACGTGCCAGTTCCCGCCGATAGCGGATAGCACGGTCGGCCTGCAACTTCTCCACTGCTTTACGACGCATATCCGCCAACAAAGAGGAAGGAACGAACCAGTTTTCACTCATCTGTACGACAACCTCCGAGGCTTCGAACGGTGTATTACCCAATTTAGAAAGCTGGGTACGGATATTGTCTGACTGGTCACGACGGGCTAATTCTTTAGTAAATGGTTCAGTAAGCATTACCCGTGCACCTGTTTCATCTTCCATCACTAAGGTAAAGCCGAAAGCGTTATCCAAAAACTCTATCTTTACGGAAAGCTTACGCTCGGCAGACGGTTTTGCCAACTGCTTTTCAAATACCTGATCGAAATTACGATAAAGAGGTGTCTTCGGCTTTATGTCCGGCATGTCCAGCGGAAAGACACGATTTGCTTCGACCCTGTTCACGCGGAATCCTTCCAGTTCGCCCCGGTTATTGAAGAAAACCAGACCATCCCCGTTATTGAGTTGCTTCACACCGGCAACAGTAAACGAGTTCCCTTTCAATTCCTTGACGGTTCCGACAGGTTCACCCAATGACTTCGGCGTATTGAAGGCTGTTATATCGTTTGTACGTTCATGCAAAAAGAAAGGGGTAAATCCGCGGTTGAAGCTTTTTTCTGCTACCGGCTCAAAGTCATACGTACTTTTACCGGCAGATGCACGGCTGTACTCAGAACGTCGCGACAAGATAGTATCCAGCTTCTTACGATAATAAGCAGTTATATTTTTGACATAAGTGACGTCTTTCAATCGCCCCTCTATTTTAAGGGAAGAGACTCCGGCATCCAGCAACGCTTCCAACTGCTCGGAGCGGTTCATATCTTTGAGCGACAATAAATGTTTATCGTGTACGATCTCTGTCCCGTTCGCATCCACCATCGAATAGGGCAAACGGCAATATTGTGCACATTCTCCCCTGTTGGCACTTCGCCCACTAAGTGCTGCACTCAAGTAACATTGCCCGCTATAACTGACACATAAAGCACCATGTACAAAGACTTCCAACGGAACAGTCGTCTGTTCGGAAATCTGACGGATCTCGTTCAGCGACAATTCACGGGCCAGAACGACCTGGGTAAAACCGGCAGCTTCCAGGAATTTCACCTTTTCCAGTGTCCGGTTATCAGTCTGTGTACTTGCATGCAGAGGGATGGGGGGCAAGTTCAGACGGGTAATTCCCATATCCTGCACGATCAAAGCATCAGCTCCAACCTGATAAAGTTGCCAGATCAGTTGTTCCGCTTCCTGTAATTCGTCTTCCCGAAGTATCGTGTTTAAAGCCACATAGATACGAACATTATATAGATGAGCATAATCGCAAAGGGTACGAATATCGTCCAATGAATTTCCGGCAGCAGCACGCGCACCAAATTTTGGAGCACCGATATACACGGCATCGGCACCATGATTGATAGCTTCGATGCCGCATGTTAAATCCTTTGCCGGAGCCAGGAGTTCTATACGACGAGGTTTGATTGACATATATTGTTATTGGTTGTTATTTGATTGGTGCGACCGTAGGGGCGGTTCGCGAACCGCCCTTACAGGCTGCCCAGATTCTTGATATCTTCGATATTGAATGGGGTTTCCTGATAAACGTAATAATTCAGCCAGTTCGTAAAGAGCAGGTTGGCATGGCCACGCCAACGGACAACCGGGCCCTGGGCCGGATCATTATTACGATAATAGTTGTGAGGTACCGAAATAGGAAGACCCTTATTCAAGTCGCGGATATATTCATCGCTCAATGTATAAGGCGAATATTCCGAATGTCCGGTGATATAAAATTCACGCCCTCCACGCGACATTGCCATGTAAACACCCGACTCTTCACTTTCGGAAAGCAACGTCAGCTCCGGCACCTTACGGATATCTTCACGGCGGATCTCCGTATGACGACTGTGAGGTACATAAAACTCATCATCGAATCCACGGAATATCTGTAAAGAAGGCTCCCGCAACGTATGACGGAAAACACCGAACATCTTCGCCGGCAAATCATATTTGGGTACACCATAGAAATGATACAACCCTGCCTGTGCCGCCCAGCATATATATAATGTAGAAGTCACATGCGTACGTGCCCAGTCGAAGATCGTAGTCACTTCCTCCCAGTAACTCACTTCCTCAAAAGGCATCTGCTCTACCGGCGCACCGGTAATGATCATGCCGTCGTAATAATCTTTCCCTATTTCGTCGAAGTCCTTATAAAACTCCTGCATGTGTTCGATCGGAGTATTCTTTGGAGTATGGCCCTTTATTTTCATAAAGTCAAGCTCAACCTGCAAAGGTGTATTACTCAACAGACGGATCAGATCGGTCTCCGTCGTTATCTTCAACGGCATCAGGTTTAATACCACCACACGTAGAGGGCGGATATCCTGTTCCGAAGCCCGTAAGGAATCCATCACAAAGATGTGTTCCTTTTTAAGAAGCTCAATAGCGGGTAAATTCTTTTGTAAATTTAATGGCATCGCGATTCCTGTCTTTATTGTTTTTAGAAATACAAAGATAGGAATAAGTTGAGAGTTGACGTTTATACAACAGTAAATAATATGCCAATAGGGCAACGGGGCAATCAAAACGATCGTTTTCGATACCACCAGGGTCCCGGCCGGTTGCAAAACGATCGTTTCCCGGACAAACAGGCCTTAGTGCATATCCTCCGAAGAAATTGTATATCCTCCACCCAAAGCCTTATAGAGATAAACTACCGCCAGCAGTTCATTCAATACGGCATTATTCAAGCTGATCTGGGCATCCAGATATCCACGCTGTGCATCCAATACGTCGATATAATTGGTTACTCCATTGATATATTGCAGTTCTGCCAGCTTAACGTATTTAGCAGACGCAGACTCCAACCGCTCCTGAGAGAAGCGAATCTCTTTTGCTTTGCGGATCGTGACAATAGCATCGTTCACCTCTTTAAAGGCACCGATCACACTCTTCTGATAACTGTAAACTTCCTGTTCGTAACGGGCTTTCGAGACTTTCAGCTTTGCCTTGTTCTTTCCCATTGCAAAAAGCGGTTGAAGCAGGTCGCCCGCCAGGAACCAGGCCGGACTCTTCAACAGGTCGCCTAATTCTTCACTTTCAAGACCAAAGTTACCTGTCAGACTGATTTTCGGGAACAGGTCGGTATAGGCAACTCCTACCTTGGCATTGGCTTCACGCAGTTTCAATTCGGCCTGCCGCATATCGGGACGACGCTCCAACAAAGCAGAGGGTAATCCTACCGGCAATGCATCGGGCAGACGTTGTTGGCCGAGAGACAATCCACGGGGTATATAGCCGGGATATTCTCCCAACAAAAGGGAAATATCGTTTTCTTTTATCCTGACCTGACGTTCCAGCGAGGGGACAAGCGTTTCTGTACGGGCCAACTCTACCAATGCCTGGTTATAAGATGTTTCAGATGTCAGACCACCTTCAAAGCGAAGTTTCGCCAAACGAACTCCTTCATGGCGG
>OGPA01002141.1_pt1 | contig 14695 bp, 16 predicted proteins | sample 1552841 | NCBI WGS metagenome assembly OGPA01 (sample SAMEA2579916, study PRJEB22360) | human gut metagenome | reverse complement strand
TTTGAACACATATTAAAACCAGGGGGTTCTTTTACAATTTGCCATTTTTTATTTTCAGATACTATGACTCTGCCGTCTATGAATGATTTCATAAATCAAACGCACACCCAAATTGATAAACAGTAATACCATACACATTGCTGCAGCAGGCGCTGTTTGTCCTGCTCCCTGCATACTAACAATCATGACGGACGCAATTGGCGCTGTTGGAAAATATAAAAACACTACCGCAGATATTGTTACCAACGAGTTAACAAAAAAATACACCCACATTTCGCAAATGGCTGGAAAACACATTGGTAATGTAACACGCCACATCGTTTTATAAAATGGCACATTTAACGATTCGGACACTGTTTCAAACTCTCTGTCAATCCGTTTCAACGCTGTTGTAGCGGTAGAAAACGGCACAGAATAAAAGTGTACCATATTTGCCAGCATGATAATCCAGATGGTACCGTAAATACTATGAAACGGATTCATTATACTGTAATCCGTAAAGGGAATTTGAAAAGCAGAAGCATTGAAAAATAAGATAAAACTCAAACCTACCACTGTACCCGGAATAGCCAACGGCATTATAGATAAAAAGTAAGTAATTTTTCTGCTTAATGGGAACCTATAATTCTTCTCTATCATATATGCACCCACAAACGTCAAAATTGTCCCCAGAAATGCCGTCATCAGTGAAATCAATACAGAGTTGCGAAATCCAATAACACCATTGCCTGCTGAAACATGACTCAAATCATAATTAGACAATGTAAGTGTCAAATTATATGGCCACAATTTAATTAGAGAAGCAAATAACGCAACTGCGAAAAACAAAATCATCGCTATTGCAACCATACTGCAAAATACTGTGGCAACAAAATCCGTTACTTTATGCGGTTTAATCTGATATGGCACAGATTTAGCACTGATTGCTGCACTTTGTTTCTGGCTGGTAATACGATCTACCACAAAAGACAACACTGCCGGAAACAACAAAATAATGCCAACAACAGCACCCATATTAAAATTCTGCTGTCCTACCACCTGCTTATACACGTCTGTAGCCAGTACATTGAAATTACCGCCCACCACAGATGGTGCACCAAAATCAGTAAAGCTGTAGGTAAAAGCCACAAAAATTGCACTAATAAGCCCATATTTAACATTCGGAATTGTAATTGTAAGCATTTTACGCAATGCAGACGTTCCCATAGTATCTGCCGCCTCATATAAGCGATTATCTGCTGCTGAAAAAGCTACCATCAAAATAGTCGTAGCTACCGGAAAACAATAGATACTCTCTGCTATAATGATACCAACTTTTCCATATAGAGGAATTTGTATCCCCAGTGCTGTCAACATCCCCTTATTGCCAAATAAATAAATCAATGCAATCCCCAACAGCATAGTGGGAGCAAAAAGAGGCACCATACCTACATAGCGAAAAAATCCTTTCATCGGTACATTTTTCCGTGACAATGAATAGGCGAACAAAAATGCCAATGTAACTGCAATGATTGTAGATACAATAGCAATAAAAAACGTATTTGAAATAGAATATACCATAGCATTGCTGGAGAAATATTTTATAAACTGCGTGAAACCAGCAAAGCTGCCATCTTTATATTGAAACGCTTTCGCAAATAATATACATAGCGGACACACCAAGAACAATACTAAAAAAGCAGCTACTGAATATAATGCTACAAAACGCATGATATCTTCTCTTGTAATCTGTTCTAATTTTTCTCTTATCATACTCATTAGTCTGAATTACCTTCCTTCCAAATATTTATTCAAAGGCTAGTACTTCTTCCTTTGGAAGGTTTACATATACACTTTCATGCACATGGAAATCCATATACTTTGCTGTCTGAAACGGAACATCTACTGCCAGTGTCATATCGCCACACAAGCAATTGGTAATTACGACTGTAACACGATCATAAAAACCGCGAAATTCTATATCTGTAATCTCACCGCGTAAGTCAGAACCGCTTTCTTTTCGAGATAATACAATTTTTTCAGGCCGAATCGCAGTCTGCCCTTTATCACCTAAACCATACGTTTTACTTTTTTCCGCATCAATAAAATTAATTGAGCCAATAAAATCAGCCACAAAAGGATTTTCTGGATGCTCATAAATTTCTTCCGGTGTACCAGACTGCATTATCACTGATTTATTCATTACCACGATACGATCTGCCATAGTCAAGGCTTCGTCCTGATCATGCGTCACCATAATCGTAGTTAACTTCATTTCTTTCTGAATATTGCATATCTCTTTACGCAATGACAATCGCACCTTGGCGTCTAACGCAGACAACGGTTCATCTAACAGTAAAAAGTCAGGTTCTGTAGCTAACGCTCTCGCTAAAGCCACACGTTGCTGCTCCCCGCCAGACATTTGTGCCGGTAAACGATTTTTTGCATGAGATAATCGAATCATATCAAAAAGCCGATTGACACGTGCGTCAATATCACTCTTTTTCATCCTCTTATTTCGTAATCCGTAGGCTACGTTTTCGTATGCAGTTAAGTTAGGAAATAACGCATAGGACTGAAACATAATGCCAAAGTTTCTTCTGGACGGCGGAAGATTGGTTACTTCCCTGTTTCCAATATAAATCTGCCCAGAAGTTGGACGATCCAACCCGGCAATCAACCGCAACAATGTAGATTTGCCACAACCAGAAGGACCAAGCAGGCATACAAATTCACCTGCTTGGATTTCCAAATTGACATTGTTCAGCGCCACGTTTTTCTCGAATACCTTTGACACATCCGATACCTTTAAACTAACGCTCATAATAATCTCCTTCTGTCTTACTGTTCTTTCTGTGCGCTTTTCGCATCATATCGCTCAGACCACTGTTCCAGTGTCGCCTCTCTATTCTGAGCCGCAGCATTGAAATCAATTGGTAACAGCTGTTCTACCGGATTTTCAGGATATCCTTCCGGAATTGTACCACCTACACCTGTCGCCACGATTGGATAGTTGGTCGCATATTTTTTCATAGCATTATCCGAAATCGCCCAATCTAAAAATCTTTTAGCAATCTCTTTTTCACCATCTTTTTTAATCAAAGCATTGGCTTCCATGTCCCAACCAGAACCTTCTTCCGGAAATACTGCTTCACAGATATCACTGCCCACTTCTTGCGCAGATAATAAACATCTGTAACCAAAAGATACACCGATACCATATTCACCTGTAGCGGTCTCTTTTGCAGGCTGACTGCCGGAATGCATATATACAGCTACGTTTTTATCCAGCTCATCTAAGTAATTCCATCCTTCTTCTTCACCGTACAAATTCAAAATACCGTTTACTGTCAGTAAACCTGTACCAGAAGAAGCCGGGTTGCTCATCGCAATCAAACCTTGATATTTGGGGTCCAATAAATCTGCATAAGAAGTTGGCACTGTGTCAATTCCTTTGGATTTCAATACTTCTTTGTTGACAATCCATGCAGTTTCCCAAGCGTCAATACCAACCCAAGAAGGAACATCCGCATCATCTTTAAATTGCTCCAAAACATTTTCAACACCTGCCGGCGCATATGGTTCCAACATGCCTTCCTGTTTCAATACCAGCAAACTGGTTGCAGATAATCCCCACACAACATCGGCCACAGGGTTATCTTTTTCTGCCAGTAATTTAGATGTGATAATACCTGTAGACTCTCTAGTAATATTAACTGTTACATCCGGGTTCTGTTCTTTAAATTCTTCCAGATAATCTGCAATCTGATCATCTTCCAGCGCTGTGTATACATTCAGTACAGTTTCATTTTGTTCTGCCGCGTCTCCATTCGCACTTTCTGTACCATTCTTTTGCACACACCCTGCCATAGTCCCCACAGTAATAGCGGCCACCAAACACATTGCTGCTAATTGCTTCCATTTTGTCTTCTTCATATTTTATGTTCCTCCTTAAATATCCTTGCTACTATTTAGTTTACCAATCTAGTCTTGACCTTTTATGAGGATTTCGTTAGAGGTTGGCTAATTTTTCAACCCTCTTGTAAGATTTATTTTACGTATTTATTTTGTTGTTTCCGCAAAAATAATCTGACTGCTTACATGGGCAGGATGAGAACCCAGCGCAGCACTGTTTTTCTCATAAATGCCGTGAAAGTCACTACCGCCAGTTAAAAACAATCCATACGCATCTGCATACTTTTTTGCTTTTTCACAATCCTCAGCACTGTGTGAAGGATGATTCCACTCGATACCATCTAACCCAGCTGCCACTAACTCTGGAATTATCTCGTAGTTGTCCTGCTGCCCCGGATGCGCCAGCACAGCCAAACCGCCATCTGCCTTAATCGCTCGCACAGCATCTGCCGCTTCCGGATACTCAATATCAAAATGACACGGACCATTATTTTTAAAAATATTCTGATAGATTGCGCCAAATAGTTCTGAACTCTGTCCCGTGCGCACCAGATAATCTAAAATATGTTGTTTATAGATACAATCGCCTGCTATTTTAGCGACGTCTTCCACTGAAATTTGATAGCCCAACGTATTCAGAATTTCTATCTGCCGCCGACAATTGGCATCTCTTTTCCGCAATGTTTCACTGCCGATGGCTTCAATGTATTCTGTTGTCTGATAAGCAAAGCCCAGAATATGCACTTTCTTTTGCCGTTGACTATCGTAAGCTGATAATTCTACCGCCGGAACTGCAGTCAATCCATAGCTGGCTGCTAACTGCACATGTTCCGCTGCCAACTTGGTGGTATCATGATCTGTAAATGCAATATGTGTTAATCCGTTTCCCTGTGCAAGCTGCAGCACTTCTTCTGCCGTAAGGCTACAATCGGATACTGCCGTGTGTACATGCAAATCTGCGACATACATCAAGAAACCTCCTTGCTGCTCTGAAATTGCCCGGCAGAAATGTTATACACTTCATCGCAAAGCCCTTCCATAAATTCCAAGTCATGAAAAATGCCAATGATAGAGGTGCCCTCTGCTTTTAGTTTCATCAATAACTCCTTCACCAGAATTTTGGTATTGTTGTCCAGTGAAGCAGTCGGTTCATCCAGCAAAAGCAAACGAGGGGCTTTTACCATTGCATGAGCCAAATTCAAGCGCAGTTTTTCACCGCCAGAAAACGTATTGGGATAAATATCCCATAAATTTTCATTCAACTTAAAATAACGCAACATTTCCTCTGCTTTTTGCATAGACTCCTCGTACGAAAAGCCTGCATCCAATGCGCCGTTGATGACGTGTTCTTTCGCCGTAGTACGCGGTAAGATTGTTAAAAATTGTGATACATATCCAATTTCTACTTTGCGCAAATGAATCATCTGTCGTTCTGTCGCTTTCACCAAATCCAGCTTACCATAGGAAAGTGAATCATACATCACACTGCCTGTAGTAGCCAAATAGGTTCGGTAAATACAACGCAGCACCGTAGACTTGCCGGCACCAGATGTACCCACAATACCGATAAATCCACCCTTAGGCAAAGTAAAAGAAATATTCTTACAACTTTTGATTGCTCTGCCCTGTGCATGCAGAAAAAATTCTTTTGATAAATTGTGAATCTCTAATATGGTTTCCATGTGTCCTCCTAATCTGCTTTCCGATATTGGCAATCCAAAATACATGCACCTTCCACAAAAACCTGCTCTAACACCGGCCGACAATTTTTACTGCGTACCAATAACAAATCAGCCTGTTTTCCAACCTCAATAGAGCCTAACTCTTGTCCTAATCCTACTGCTATCGCCGGATTCAGTGTTACATAACGTACCGCTTCCCAAACAGGAATCTCTTCTTTCTCAAACAATTGAAACACAGCTTGTAATAACGCCTGCGGATAATAATCGGAAACCAATACATCAGCAGCCTCTGCTTTAATCGCTTCCAACGCCGACAAATTACCAGAATGCGAACCACCCAATAATACATTCGGTGCACCCACTACAGTACGAAACCCTTTCTTTCGTGCTGCTTTTGCTACTTCAATCGTAATTGGGAATTCACTAATAGCTACACCCAATTGTTCATTCAATTCCAATTTTTCTAACGTATCATCATCATGACTCGCCACAGATATCCCCAGCTCTTTCGCCAGAGCTGCCATCGTTTTCAACTGTTCCAGTGTAATCAGTTCTTTTTCCTGCTCAGTTTTTACCAATTTTGCAAATGTTTCTTCTGTCAGGTCACGACCATCATTCGCTTGATGTTTCCGATAAATTTCCAAATTTTTATACTGTCCTTGTCCCGGCGTATGATCCATGAATGATAGTAAATCCACATAGCCTTTGCGCATCATATCCATTACGTCATCATAGCAAGCCAGATTGTCAATCTCATAGCGCAAATGATACCGATGGCGAATTAATCGTTCATCGTGACGATAGCGTGCCACTAATGCTGCCAGTTTTTTTACCTGCGGTGCCTGTCTAATTTCTTTGACATCCCATGTTCCAGGCCGATACATAGAAATAGAATGAAACATAGTAGTAATACCGCATCCGGCCAACACCCGTTCCGCTTCTTTTAACCCCATTTCAAAATCCATCACTGCAGTACTGCGCGGCTGAATATAGGACTCTATCATATCAGAGTGAATGTCGATAATCCCGGGCATAATGTAAGCACCTGCCGCATCCACCAAAACAGCATCCGTACGGTCAGCTTCACCAACCGGACAAATTGCCTGAATGCGACCGCCTTCCAGTACAAGTTCCTGTTCCTCTGTCATCATATCCGGTAAAATCAATTTTCCGTTTGTAATAATTGTACGCATAAAAATCTCCTTTATCTTCTTTCAGATTCGTTTATGAAACATCATCTGCTTCGCTGCTTACAATAAAGAATGCACCAGCTGCTGGGTATACGGCTGTTGCGGGTCGTCTAAAATTTGGTCAGTTAACCCCTGCTCTATAATTTTTCCGTCCAACATCACAATCGTGCGGTCAGCCAACATACGAATAACGGCCAAATCATGGGATACCAACATCATCGATACATTAAATTTTTGCCGAATTTCCCGAATCAGTTCCAATACTTTTACCTGTACCGATAAATCTAATCCCGTTGTCACTTCATCCAGCAGCAATACCGCCGGATTATTTGCCAATGCCTTAGAAATCTGCACTCGTTGCTGCATGCCGCCACTAAAATTCTTCGGCGGCTCTTTTTTTCTAGATTGCAAAATTTCCACTGCATCTAATAATTCCTCCACACGATCATTCATAGCGCCAAAATTACGCTGTCCGGCCGCAATCAATTTCTCTGCAATATTACCAGCACTGGAATAGTCCATCCGCAGCCCCAGCATCGGGTTCTGGTATACCATACCCATGATATGATTTCTAATATATTTTTTCTGCTGCAAACTCTGCGCAAAAATATCCTCTTGACCATTTTTATATGCCTGTAAATATCCCTGACCTTCGGTAATATCAAAATCAAAATACAGACTTTTCATCAGGGTAGATTTACCGGAGCCTGATTCCCCTACGATTCCTAAAATTTCCCCTTCATACAGCTGCACATTTACATCATTGCAAGCCCAAACGGTTTTACAATGAGGACAGGTATTTTTATTCAAAGCACCGCCGTTTCTGCAGTATTCGCAAGTATTGCCGTACCGCACTGTTAAATGGTCAATTCTTAAAATTGGTGTTTCCATGCTGTCTGTCCCTTCTTCCTTTGCAGAATCCTGTATCATTGCATTCGTATACTTTTTCACCTGTCGCTTCATCTACTATTTCATCTAAAAAGACTCCAGTAGCACCGCACAAGCGACAGCTTTTTCCTTCAAAATTTTCTGTCTCAAATGGTACATCATCAAAAAACAACGACTCCACTTTCGTATGCGGCGGTATCGCATAAATTTTCTTTTCACGACCGGCTCCAAACAAATACAATGTTTCGCTGTCATTCAGCTTTTTGTTATCATAACGGGGAATCGGGCTGGGATTCATAATATAACGGTCTTCCACCATAGTTGGGTATTCTGAGCTGATACTGATTTTGTCATATAGCGTCAAATCTTCAAACAGAGATAACCACATGCCACTATACTCTGCTTCGGCATGCATCTGCTTGGTAACAGATTCTTTTGGTTCTACAATACGCAATGGTTCCGGCGTTGGCACTTGCAGCACAAGAATCTGATCATTACGCATGGGAATCTCCGGAATACGATGACGACTTTGAATAATCGTAGCTTTCTCTGAATCTGTGGTAATCTCCACACCGGTACATTCTTCCACCATTTTTTTGATATTAACAGCATTTACACTTTCATCGCTGCCCTGATCGATTACTTTCAGCACATCTTCTTTCCCGATAATAGAAAGCGTAATCTGTATACCGCCTGTCCCCCAGCCTCTGCCAATTGGCAATTCTCTGGAACCAAACGGTACTTGATAGCCAGGGATTGCTACCGCTTTTAAAATGCTTCTCCTGATTTCACGCTTAGAACCTTCATCCAGAAATGCAAAGTTGTAATGTTTTGTATCAATCACCTAGACTTCCTCCTTTTCTCTCACGCGATCTAACTTAGACTGGAACGTTACATAATGCGGCAATTTCAAATGAGAAATAAAACCACTCATTTCCAGACTGTCGCCATGAGTCAGTACAAATTCCTGATCCTGCGATGGAGTGTTGCCTTCTGTTTCCAAGCTGGCATCTGCAATAGACATCGCTATGGCTTTATTCTCATTTCTGCCGAAAATCATACCGTAACCACCTGCTAATGTCATTTTGTCAAATTCATCAGCAGTCTCAGTGTGGGATGGCACCAATGCTTCTACTTCCGTCACCAGAATTTCACCAATACACAGAGTTTCTGTTTCGTCCAACACATAAGGCACACACACTTCCACATACCCACAACGCAGTTCGGATACTGTCGGATGCACTGCGCCATAGCCACGCATCGAACTGTACGCCACACCGCCCAAAAATCCGGCATCACTTCTGGCAAAGGTCTGCAGTCTGGCGCTGCGCGGTGCCGGAAACGTAAGCAAATTACTGGTTACATCAAACGGTTCCGTATTATCCTCCGGAACTTCTTTTAATAAATTTTCCGCCCGCAATAAATCCGTTACACGGCCGCAGTAGATATCATCACCAGACAAGTCAGACAGGGTTTCATCCTCTGATTCATGATTGATACTATCCGGACGTTCTTCTAATAGCGAGAAATTCAATAACCGATGAGAGTAGTCATAAGTCGGCCCCAAAATTTGCCCGCCAGGAATATCTTTAAACGCTGCGGAAATTCGGCGAATCAATCGCATCTCTCTGGTATCCACCGGATTGGAATAATAATTGCGCGGTAATGTTGAACGATACGCACGCAACAAAAATACAGCTTCTTCCACGCTGCCTTCGCATTGTTTTAGTGCCAATGCCGCATATTCTTCTGAGTAAAAGCCTGCCTCACTCATAATTTTGTCTATCAGCAATCTCATATTTTCTTTGATACAGGACACTGTAATATCTTCGCCGCTCTCCCGAAAGAGTTCTAACAACTTTAACGACTGTTCAATCGCTTCTTTACCGCCTGTCACTGCAACATATGCCATATTTACGCCCCCTGCTCTGCAATCTTTGTAAGACGCGGAATCCCTAACAAGTTTCCGGCCTGATCAGTAAACACCAAGTCCACACCCAATGGATATTCAATCTGCAAACTATTGCGAAGCGTAATCACCTTTTTAACATAAGAGGACACCCAAACCGTCTTCATACCGTTTACGCCGGGCCCGCACAAATTTAACTGTTCCACCCCGTCAATGCTGCTGCACAATAAAATGACTGTCGCCGACTGATGAGGGTCTGCATAAGTACCATGCTTAACATTACGCAGCACTTCCTCCAGAGAACCATAGTTCAATTCAGCAGATAAAAAAATATAGTCCGCCTGATCCAATTTGGTTTCTCTGCACAGTGTCAGGTTATGCAACTCTGCTGCTAGTTTTGGATTTTTTTCCACATACATTTTTTCCTCGTTATCCAGCAACGTACAACCTATTGCCAGCAAAGGCGCATACGCTTGCTGAAATTTATCAACCTCATTACTAATATTTTTAATCATTCCCGGATTTGCTATCGCGCTCAGCAACTCCCGGAAAATTTTCTGTCCATCATAGACAAAATCAAACTGATAGGCTAAGTCCATTTCTGATACCATCCTTCATTCTCCCATTACGTTAAAGTTTACTTTCGATTTACGTATCTGACGGTTCATATGCTGGCGCGCTTGCTGTTGGCTTACACCTAACGCAGCAATCTGTTCCAGTATATCTGCACTGCTCGCATTGCCATTCAGATAACCGTCAATTACAGCAATATTTATCGCTTTGTCAAACTGATCGCCGGCTATGACACTCATACCTTTTACACCATTCACGGTCACCATACATTCCGTGGCCAATACTTCTCCTAAATAAAACAAGGAATTTTTTATAGACTCCCGTACTTTCACCATCACTAACGTTTTCTGCGGCTCTTTTAGCACCTGAATCTGTGCTTTCGCTTTGATTGGCTCTGCAAGTACCGCCACTTCTTCGGCAGATGCCTTAGCCAAAATTGCAGACAATTCCCGTTTCGTCATATCCGTTCCTCCTCATTTGTTCTTGAATTCGTGTTCAGTTTAAAAAATCTTTGTAAAGTCGCCAACTACGCCATGTAAATTCTACGTAAAGGATTTCCGTTTTCCGTTGTCGCATTCACCTCGCCGCTGTTATAATTGCCTTAAATATTAATTCCACAAAAAGGATGGCACGTTATGAAAAAAGAATGGACTTGGGAAACTATCGTCGATACATTAATTGCAGAATTCAAGCGGGATACTTACAAAAAAGGAGAAAAAATGCCCAGCGAAAATAAACTGGCTGGACAATACGGCGTTACGCGGGCGGAAATACGAAAAGCCTACGAACGATTGAAAGAATTGGGTTATGTATATTCCATGCAGGGCTACGGCAGCTTCTACTCTGGTAAACGTAAAAAAATCCGTCTGGTCATGAACCATGAGAGTTTTTCTCAAAAAATGGCAGCGCTTCACCTGCCCATCGAAACACGCAATTTAGGCTGTCAGAAAGTCCGCTCAGATTCTCTGCTCTATGAAATGCTGCAGATAGATAAAACTGTTCCTGTCTATAAAATCACTCGGCTGCGCTTACTCGACGATGAACCAATCGCCATTCACACCAGCTTTCTGCCCGGCAGCCTTTTTCCCAACCTGGATGTTGAAGGAGAGCAGATTTCTTCTGTTTACGACTATATCCACAATCATGGATTTTCAACACTGGAAACCCGCAACACTCAACTAATGGTTTCCTCTTTGAATAAAAAAGAACGCACCTATCTTAATATCCAAGGATACGCACCAAGTCTGATTCTGACCTCCTGTTCTGTTACTCAGCCAGAAGGTATTGTTGTAGAAATCGCCCGCACCATCTATCGCAGTGACCAATTTATCTTTGAATTTTAACCAAGTAAACACGTCAAAAAAAGACAGGAAGATAACAACATCAGTTCATCATACTGACTTTGCTTTCTTCCTGTCTTTTCGATTTTCATACTATTTTACTCACACATGATCCCGTGTCACAACATGAATCCAATTGTCATTGCGCAAACGGAACAAACACAGCACTGTTTTCAGCACAATTTCCAACCGCAGGACAAAATATACCAACGGCGGTTCCAATTGCAACAAGAACGCCGCAGCTGCACCAATGGGCAAAAACATCCACAAACATCCAACATCTGTTACAGCGGCATACATAATATCTCCGCCGCCACGCAATATGCCTGTTATCAGCGGATGACAAAATCCGGTACAAAACATTACTACCGCATACACCAACATAAACTGCTGTGCCATTGCTGCTGTCTCCGGCGTAATCTTATAAAATTGAACCATTGGTTCCCGCAGCAGCAAAATCAGACCAGCTAGAGCCAAACCAACCACAAAATACACGCGCAGCAACTTATGGGCATACTGAGAAGTTTGCGACAAATCCCCCTGTCCCACTGTTTTTCCAATAATCACCGCCGAAGCACTGGATACCCCAATTACAAAAGATAGCGTCATCTGATAAATTACACTGCAAATACTATTAGCTGCTACTGCATCCACGCTCATATGACCTAAGATAACCAAATGCAGCGAATGAGCCGCTCCCCACAACAACTCATTTATCATCACTGGCGTTCCGTAATGAATCATATCTTTCAGCAGTACAGATTCTACCTGCCCCAGCATAAAAAGACGATACCTAATTTTGTTTTCTACACGCAGCATATATACCAACATAATTACAAATTCCAGCGAGCGGGCAATCAATGTGCCCATTGCCGCACCAGCCACACCCAGCGCAGGCGCTCCAAATTTACCGAAGATGAACATATAGTTGAAAAATATATTAACCACAACAGAAAGACTGTAAATACACATGGCAATCTTCACATCTTCCACACTGCGTAATACCATTAAACAAGTAGTGGTAAGCCCATAAAACAGATAAGCCACTGCCACTATGCGCAAATACCCGACGCCCATCTCAATAACAGCTGCGTCAGGTGTAAACAAGCACATCAGCTGCTTTGGAATCAGCAATAACAACATGGCAAACACTGCACCCGCCACTGCTGCTAAACGCAGGCTCAACGTCAATACTTTCTGAATAGCCTGCACCTTTTTACTGCCCCAATACTGGCTGCACAAAATCACTGCTGCGCTGGTAATACCAAAAATAGAAATGCTATAAAAGAAAAAAATCTGATTGGCTATGCTGACTGCCAAAGCACTTCCCCCCAAGCGCCCCACCATCAGCGTATCCATCAAATTAACACTGGTTGAGATTAAATTTTGCAAGGCCACCGGCAAGCCGATGGTCCACAGCATGGTATAAAATGTTCGTTTCATTTTTGTCGCCTCTCGTATCATTCTGTCATAACGAACAGTATAACATAAAATAGCTGTATCATGCTAATTTACATTACGATTCTCGGTAGACAAGAAAGGATTTGCCAAAAAATCAGCAGACTTTGCTAATACACAGCTGACTTCTTTGCTGCCATGTCGAGATTGAAGCGGACAACAACGCAGTCTGTCTAATCGAACTGGACGTAGTCCAAGGTGAGGTAGACAGACAAGGAAATGTCCGATGAACGAGGGCGGCAGCAAACGAGTCAGCGGAACACTATCGTACAAACAGAAAACCCCAGCCTTTATAAGACTGAGGTTTCGCTACAGATGAATCTTTATTAACTATTATGATCGCTCACATGGAACTGTTTGAGATTGCCGATTTTTTGACGTCGCTCCTCTAACACTGCTTCCACAGCTTCCAGCGGGATATCCTGATCCACCATCATCACCAACAGATGATATAACAAATCGCAGATTTCTCCCACTGTTTCTTCCTGCTCTCCATTTTTGGCGGCGATGATCACTTCACTGCATTCCTCACCGCACTTCTTCAAAATTTTATCCAACCCTTTATCAAACAGATAGCAGGTATAGGAACCTTCCTGCGGTTCTGCTTTGCGCTGTTGCACTACGGCATATAATCCTTCTAATACATCCTGCATTTATTGTTCCTCCCAGATTGTTGTGTAAAAGCAGCTATGATTTCCAGTATGGCAGGCAGCCCCTGTCTGCTCCACGATAACCAGCAGGGTATCATTGTCACAGTCGGCTCGCAGTTCAATCACCCGCTGTACATGGCCGGATGTAGCGCCCTTATTCCATAATTCCTGACGAGAACGGCTATAAAACCACGTGTAACCGGTTTCCATGGTTTTGCGCAGGCTTTCCTCATTCATATAAGCCAGCATCAGCACTTCACCGGTACTTTTTTCCTGCACCACAGCCGGAATCAGTTCACTTTTTACAAAATATTTTTTCAAATCTTTCATATTGCTATCTCCTTACCGGAATATTATGACTGCGCAAATGATCTTTTACCTGCTGCACTGTTAATTCCTTGAAGTGAAACAGCGATGCCGCCAATGCCGCATCAGCTCCGGTTTTTTCAAACACTTCGGAAAAATGATCCAATTTGCCACAGCCACCGGAAGCAATCACAGGAATATTCACCACTTGACTGATAGCATTGGTCAGCTCCAAATCAAACCCCTGCTTACAGCCATCTGTGTCCATAGATGTCAGCAGAATTTCTCCGGCGCCGCGCCGTTCACATTCTTTGGCCCATGCAATAGCATCCATCTGCATATCAATGCGGCCGCCGTTGACTACTACAGTAAATCCGCCGTCTTCTTTACGACGCGCATCAATGGCTACCACTACACACTGGCTGCCAAATTTATCCGCCGCTTCGCTGATTAGCTGCGGATTACGTACCGCTGCCGAATTTACCGATATTTTATCGGCACCGGCTCGCAGCAGCTGACGAAAATCATCTACAGTGCGAATACCGCCGCCTACTGTTAATGGTACAAATACATTTTTAGCTGTATTGCGCACCACATCAATCATGGTACTGCGGCCTTCGTGCGTTGCTGTAATATCCAAAAAAGTAATCTCATCAGCACCCTGACGGTCATAATCAATGGCGCACTGTACCGGATCGCCCACTTCTTTAATACCCACAAAGTTTACGCCTTTTACCACCTTACCGTCCCGCACATCCAGGCAGGGTATAATTCGTTTGGCTAACATATCTGCACACCTGCTTTC
>OGPA01002132.1_pt1 | contig 14739 bp, 14 predicted proteins | sample 1552841 | NCBI WGS metagenome assembly OGPA01 (sample SAMEA2579916, study PRJEB22360) | human gut metagenome | reverse complement strand
ACTTCCGAGCAGACGTTCTTCCCTGGGGTCTTCCAGACAGATTCGGCTGATTTTTCCGTTTGATTGCCAGGCAGCTACCCGGCAGTCTGTTCCGTGATAACAGAGAGTGGTAATGATAACACGTTCCATTTTATACAATCACATCTCCCAACGCTTCCAGGGATACCAGCTGTGGGATCTCCTCTTCACCGCGGTCGGCATAGACTTCTTCCCGGTGGATCATCAGTGCAAAGGGTTCCAGTTCGATTCCGAGGAATTTTGCGAATGCTTCCATCACTAATTCCGGTTTCAGGTTGTGAACACTTCCCTGGGAAAGCTGCATCCAGACTTTGTCACCGCGCAGTTCCAGTTTGTAGATCCACGGTTTGATATCGGTGATTTTCTCGCTTCGTTTTGTCTTTCTGAGAATCTCGATGCTATCCTGTGCAAAAAATGCTTCCAGCTGTCCTTTTTTCCACTCGACAGAGGGTTCTTTTCCCTCGCGGAATGCTACGGTATAATCAGCTGCTGCCACCAATGACATGCAGGCACTTGCTTTTCCGTCCGAGATCTGGCGGACACTGATCACTTTCATTCCCTCTGCCATTGTTGCATTTAACCGGTTCTCCATCTCTTTGGAAGACAGGGAATCGTCCGTCAATTCCATATCAAAGTATTCCCCGGCACTGGTGACACCAACGCGAGAGGGGCCGCAAACGACATGATCATATGTGGAGAAAATCCGCCTGAGAAAGCGATCGGAATATTGGCTCTTCGGATGGCTTTCTGAAAATAACGCATGATATCCAGATGTCCGATGAATTTCATGGCACCTTCTTTGGAAAATTTAACTCTTACTTTCAACACATACACCTCCCTGATATTTTGCTGCACCACAGCCGGAACACTGCATACGGCAGTTCGGCGTTACGGTTTCTTCATGGGCACGTTTCCATTCACGTAACAGGAATTTCTTTGTGACACCGATATCAATGAAATCCCATGGGAAGATCTCATCATCACTTCGTTCTCTGATGGTATAAAAATCAGTATCGATACCACACTCGGCAAATGCCTCTTTCCAGTATTCCGGATGGTAATACTCTGACCAGGCATCAAAGAGCGCACCGTGTTCGTAAGCTTTCAGTATCGCATCCCCGACTTTACGGTCACCACGAGCCAGGATACCCTCCAGAACAGTAACATCGGCTTCGTGCCAGTTGTAGCGGATACTTTTCTGATTCAGCTGTGCATGGATCTCTTCACGGACGATTCTTGCACGATCAAGGAATTCTTCTTCCCGGCACATTGGAGCCCACTGGAATGGGGTAAATGGCTTTGGCACAAAGAAGGATGTGCTGACTACGATCTGAACCTTTCCATGGCGTTTTTCCTTTGGAACGGTATCGTAATATTCTTCTGCAATACGCTCTGCAAGATGAGCAATTCCCTTCATATCTTCTTCGGTTTCAGTAGGAAGTCCAAGCATGAAATAAAGCTTAACCTGATTCCATCCGCCCTTAAATGCTTCGCCGGCACCATGCAGGATATCTTCTTCCGTAAGTCCTTTATTAATAACATTACGAAGACGCTGAGAACCTGCTTCCGGAGCAAAAGTGAGGCTGCTTTTTTTGACATCCTGAACTTTACTCATAACATCGAGAGCAAATGCATCGATTCTAAGAGAAGGCAGAGAAATATTGACTGCCTCATCACGGAATTCATCAATCAGGAAGTTCACGATCTCTTTCAGGTGACTGTAATCACTGGAACTTAAAGAACTTAAAGAGATTTCTTCATGACCTGTCTTCTGAAGCATGATTCTTGCAGATTCTTTTAATGTCTCGATATCACGTTCTCTTGTAGGACGGTAGATCATGCCAGCCTGGCAGAAACGGCATCCGCGGATACAGCCACGCTGGATTTCCAGAGTAACACGATCCTGTGTTGCCTTGATATGAGGAACGACCGGAGCTTCCAGTTTATTGTAATCTTTATCCATATCGATAACGAGCTGTTTTTCAACCTTTTCCGGTACATTTTCATATTTGGGCTGGAAGGATTCGATGGTGCCATCTTCTTTATAGGTAACTTGATAGAGGGAAGGTACATAGATACCAGGAATCTGTGCTGCTTTCAGAAGGAAATCCTGTCTGCTGCCACCGGCCTTCTGGTTTGCCTTGTAAGCGTCAAAAAGGGCTCCATAGACCATTTCACCCTCTCCGATATAGAAAAGGTCAAAGAACGGTGCCAGAGGCTCTGGATTGTACGCACATGCGCCTCCGCCGATCACCAGCGGATCATCCTCTGTACGTTCTTTTGCAAGAAGTGGGATTCCACTGAGATCCAGTAACTGGAGAACGTTTGTATAGCACATTTCATATCCGAGAGTGATACCAAGGAAATCAAATTCCTTTACCGGATCCTGAGATTCTAGAGTAAATAACGGAATGTGTTCTTCACGCATGATCTTATCAAGGTCTGTCCACGGTGAAAAGAGACGCTCGCACCATACGTCGTCTCTTTTGTTGAACATATCATATAAGATCATCATTCCGAGGTTGGACATACCAATCTCATAGACATCCGGGAATGCCATTGCAAAACGGATATCGACATCCTCTTTGTTTTTCATAACTGCATTGACTTCACCACCGATGTAACGGGCAGCTTTATCAATCTGCAGAAGTATTTCATCGCGCAATGCTAATTTTCTCATAGTTTTCCTTTCGAAGGTTGTTATATAACTGGTTACATGAAGAAAATTTCGCAACAAAATTTATCGCAGCGACATTTCTTCACAGTATTCCTATTATATATGCTTTACAAAAGGAATTCAAGCCAAAAAGGGTACAAACTCAAGAATGTATAAACTCAAGAATCAGGAAGCATTATGGTATTGTGAAGTAGGAATTACATTATCCGGATCCAAGAATATTCCAGGTATTTTCAATCACATCAAGGTAATATACCTGATTATCACTGACTGCGTAATGATTTTTGACTTCGATATGATCGTCCAGGTCTTTTCCGAGAACGAATACTCTGCATTCTTTGTCATCGATCATATCTTTGTTTCCGGTATACCATACAAAGAATCCCAGCCCCAGATAGTAGCTGACCTCATCAGTTGAACAGAGAAGTTCATAAGCGTTTTGTACTGTATCACTGTAATAATCCTCATAATAATCTTCAGGAAGATTGCTTTCCATACAGTTGTCAGAACCATTATGTCCATAGTCGAAATCATAGTAGATTGAAAAATCGTAGCAACGCTGTTCTTCTGCCAGGTGGCCGTCTTTCAAAGAAATGGAAGGACGGTAGGAAACGCTCATATTGCCTTCTTTGGATGTGACCATTGTGTTTGAATAAATCTCACTCAGGTTGCATCGGAGAATGATCACTTCATCAGGTGAACCCTCATATAACGGGAAATCCAGATAATCTTTGTAGACGGCATCTTCGGTCATCTCAGAGGAGTATACGCTGATCGACCAGTCCGAAGCCGGAACGATCGCAAAGACTTCATAACCACCCGCATCCACGATGGTACCATTTTTAAGAAACGGATAAGATGCGACATAATCCTCTTGGTTTGTATAATCCAGAATTTCTTCGGTTGTGGCATCGTATCCGATATACCCCAGAAAAGCGATTCCTGTCTGACAGTCATTTTCTCGAAGAATATCCTGTAAAATAGCAAAACTGGATTCGCTGTAAGATTCTTCATCAGGGTATGGATTTTCCGCCATACAGTTTACGGAGGTAACAGAAGTAAGCATCAAAGCACTGAGGCATATTGCAATTAATTTTTTCTTCATGATGTCATCTCCTCTCTTTGGTTTATTTTAGCGTGGTAACTATTAATTTACTTTCTAATGCAGCAGCAATCAGGTCCTCTTTACAGTTGTATCCGGCTTTTGCAATCATTTCCTGAAAGTTCCAGCGTACTCCGGAAGTGGTACAGTTCATTTCTTTTGCAATTTCGGAATAGGACATACCACAGATATATAGCCGGAGCATTTCTAACTGTCGTGGACTGATCTCACCGCTGGTGATCCAGTTCAGTTCTACGTCCGGGGTCACATCCGGAAAAACATGTTCTCCATTAAGAGTCCTGTGTATCACATCACGTATTTCATCTTCACCATGATCTTTGTACCAGAGACTGTCTGCGCATCCGGTCTTAGCTCTTTCCAGAACTTTAGGATCGATCAGAGAAGTTACAATGAGTACTTTGGTTCCAGGATGCTCTTCTCTGATTGCCTTTCCGGCAGACAGGCCGTCATGGTTATGGAAGGTCTGCACATCCATCAGAACCAGATCGATGACAGAATAATTGCAGATCTTTACGGCTTCATGGGCATCTGAAATAGTATCTACGAGCTTTAAATCCGGATCCTGTAAAATAATAAACTCGAAATATTTCTGCATGATCTTCTGATCTTCTACAATGAGTATGCGTGCCATAGAATCATTTCCTTCCAAAATTGAATTAGTATTCTTCATCAAACAGAGGTAAATTCAGCAACAGATAAAAAGCAGGTTCGAAAAAAGTGTTCATAGAGCCACCCTCTGCTTCAACTGCTTTTCGCAGAGCAGACAGTCCACCACCCTCTTTGGCATCCTTTGACGGCAATTCACCATCATTGGTGATCTGAATCTGATATTCGTTGCGTTTCCTTTTCATAATAACAAAAACAGTATTTCCATGTGCATGTCGGGCACAGTTTGTTACGCATTCACGAATAGCGCGATCTGTAAGGCACCGGTATGCGGGAGTATCTGGATAGCTGCCCTGGATCTGAATGGAAATACCAAGTTCTTCTGCATGTCTTTCGGTATCTTCATATTGGTTTTCTTTATTAGCGACGGTTGTATTGGTAAGGATATAAACCTGTTGCTTTAAAGTTTCCAACTGTTCCTTCATATTTTCTGGTGATTCTTTGTCTCCTAAGATTTTTCGTATAGAGAGAAGGCTCCTTCCGAAGTTATCATGTACCTGCATTTTCATGGACAGAGTTTCCTGTTCGCGTATTTCATCACCGATTCGTTCATACATTTCTTCCAGCTTTTGATTTAGTTTTGCCAGTTTTTCATTGTTCCTCTTAATCTCTTCACTGTTGTAATATATTTCGGAAACATCGAGTGCGACAGTTTGTACATAGCCTTTCAGTGAGGGTTCTGTAAGGTGATATTCCTGAAACATCCAGACGGAACCATCCTGAAAATAGAATACATTGTTATCAGAGTTTAATTTGATCACATTATCCTGTACTGGCTCGGAATTTATGGCATAACGGAAAGAATCAAAATTCTGAAGATAGTTTCCAGTAAGCATTCTGCACAACTCCTGCATTTTGGAGTTGCTTAAGATAATACGTCCGAGAGAATCTGAAAAGCAGACACCGCAGGGAACATTGTTTACCGCTTCATAAACAGACCAGGGAGACAATGTATTATGGTATTCCTTAAGTTCTTTGCAAATTGCCAGAATAAGATAAACAGTCAGCAGAACAATTATGATTACCAATGCATATGTCGGAAATGAATAAAAGATAGGTTTATGCGGAGGTTTATCCAGTCTGTGTCGATGGTCATTCAAAAGTCCGGCCATAATAAGAAAAGAAATGATCAGCCATGATGCGGAAACAGCTATCTTCCATTTTTCAACAGCACGCATAATTCTTGAAAATAGTAGGATAAATTCAAGAATCAGACATATTTCCATAAGGATCATAAGAACATTTTGTAATTTTATGGTATCATTTATGAGAGCGGACATCGAATAAACCATTCCTGTTCCTCCTCCTGCTGTATTAGAAGTTCAGGTCGTTCTTTCAGAAAATTATGAATATCTGTTGAACTCATAACATGGACAGAAATCTGTAGTTTTTCGTCAATCTGGGTTACACGGAAAAAGACTGAATTTATAACATCAAAAAGCTGTTCAATCAGCCATTCAAAAAAGTCATAGCAGTTCAGAATATCATCTGCTTGAAGCTGCTTTTCTTTATCCTGTACATAATAAGCTGCACGGATCCTGCATAGTTTCAGATTTTCGCAGGATTCTGCAAGACTCTGCTTCAGATCGGCCATAGTAAGAGAATCTCCTTGTGAACTGTATCTGGTAAGTACAAGATTTTTTCTTCTTTTCAAATATGTTCCTACGACTACAATCTTACTCAGGAGCATATCATATTCTTCTCTGGATTCAGTTTGTTCAAGCTTTTTCATATATGAGGAAAGCAGCTCATACTGTTTGTATGTCTGATCCTGAATCATATTTAAAAGTCGGTTCTTTTCTTCTAGTTTTTTTCTCGCAGCTTCTTTTTGATAAGTCATCTGTAAAAGCTGGTTTCGTTCGGTTAATTCTTCCTGCTGTTCTTCAATATCCTGGTACTGATCCAGAAGTACAGAAATATCTTCTGTCCAGAATAAATGCCCGCCTTTAACAGGAATATGTTTGATCAAAACTCCATTCTCTTGTATTGAAGAATTGGCAATCACACATTCACGCAATTCCTCGGTAAGTTTTGGAAAGTTTCCGGAATAATAATATCGATGAAAAGTGTTATCTGTAATCTCTGCATCCAGACTGCCATTTGACTGGAATAATTCAAAGTAGCGGCTGTTGGTAGGAATCAGACCACAAAGGATGCAGCTTTGGAAGATGGCAGCTATACAAAGACAGCAGATTGCAGTCAGATCGCCTGCAATGGTGCTGATCATAGGCACCCGGAGAATATTTGCAATGTTCCATGCCAGAAGTATAATACCAGGTATTACCGGAAGCCAGAAACGTTTTTTGCCGGAGATTTTGCTTTTGTGAATAAGTATTATGTCCATTGCAATGAGACAAAATATAATCCATCCCTGTATTACAAAAAAGAGAAATCCATAGCTGTAATTTTTGTCTGAATAAGGTGGATTCAGATAAAAATGAAAGACCTGCTGATGCAGATCATTTGTAAATACGGATATGATCAGCAACATAGCCGAGAATAGTAAGAAGATACTTCTCTTTTTTACTTTGTCATGTTCTTCTTCTAAAAGAAAGGAAGCATTTAAACCTAAAGTGGGAATCAGGATCATTGGAAAATAATACAGATACCAACAAATGTGTGTGCTAAGAGGATCCTGAAAAATATGGTATTTTACAGTGCGCAGAAAAAACCAGAATACCATTAAACAGCCAATGACCGTCAGGCACTGACGCATTCTTTTATATACAACATGTTTGTTCAGATAAATGACCCATGCACAATACATTCCAAGATAAATACTGGTACGGCTCTGATCAACTAAAGCTTGTATTAAAGAATTATTGGTGTGAATTAGCCTGCATGTATACGCTGTCAAAAAGCATAATATAACAATTGTATATGATAAAACCCTTTTCTTATGATATGGCATTACGATCCCTTTCCAGAAAAAAGTATCTAAAGTATGCAGGTTACCGGTCGGATATTGAGCGGTAACCTGTTAACTACATTATACTATAATGCCTGAATATTGAGCAATGACAAAGTTTTTCTATTTGTCATTTCGGAATTGTTGTTATCTCAGAATTTGCCACTGGCTCCGCCGTGGGAACGGCCGGAAGAACTTGTATGTGATGAGCTTCCGCCAGAGGAACTGGAAGAGCTGTCTTTTTCATTTCTGATAGTTCTTTGAGTGACGATCCTGTTGACAAAACTGTCAGTAGATCTTCGAAGCGACATGGAACCTTTACGTTCATAAGCTTCTGCTGATTCTTGTTTTTTTACAGATTTAAGATTCCTTGATTTAGATTTAACGAGTCTAAAGGAAATCAGAAAAGCGACAACTAAATCGGTAACGAGCCAGAATGGATGAACCTTCCCTTTTGAAGGCATATTGTCAACATCATATGGTTTTCCGGTTGCTGCCTGTCTCAGAAAATCATCACACTGATCAGCAAAACAATTGAATGCATCTGCATAGTTTCCGCTGGAAAGTTTGCTCTGGAATTCACCGCTGATGAATTCAAGACCAGCGTCTGTAAAAGCTACAGTATGACTATATCCATAAGTAGAGATTGCCCATTCTCTTTCGCCCATGCTGATCAGAAGAAGCAGACCGTCATCGTTTTCTCCATATCCGTAGCCATTGTAATCATAGTAGTCATCAGCATATGCCTCGGCTGTTTTACCTTCCAGAGAGTTGACGGTAACGATGCCGACCTCATTTTCATATTTCTGGCTGATGTCCTCAAGTTTATTTAATAATGCACTGCTCTCTTCTTCGGTCAAAAGACCGGCATCATCCACAAGAAGCGGTTTCTGACGTTCTTCCGGAATTGCAGGAATCTCAGTAGGTACTGCAAGATCCTCGGAAGTCACTGCAGGAATCTCAGAATCTGTTTCCTGGCTCTCAGAAGCCATTACCGGAAGTACCAGCATAAATATACAGAGAAGAGAAAGCAGGCAGCCCCATATTTTCTTTTTTATCTTCATATTATCTGTTCCTTCCTGCTACATTAAAAATAAACATTTCAGACCGTACAGCACTCCCCAGATCAGGAAGGTGCGAATTCCAACGGATTTCCAGAATTTTGATTTGTCAATCGGAAGATCTCCAACCATTTTTCCGGTCTGACCGTTCATAGCAAATGTGAATTTCTGACCGTGCCAGGTGGTGTTTAAAAGCCATACCGGATACATGGCATACCAGTAACTGGCATTATGAATCTGTACATTACTGTCTTTAACTGAGGCACCACCGTTATAACCTCTGACGGTTTTACGAAAAGCTCTCTCAGTACATACACGAATTCTGTCACGGGCTCTGTCTATACGTTCATCTACGTTGACATCATAACGGTCAGCCAGGTAACCTGCCAGATAAGCCTGCTGAAACGGTACTGCTTCCTGGAAATTATATGGTTCAATGGCTTCCATCAGTGTATCATCCATTTTTCTGGAACCATCTGCGGGAACATGATCGAAGCTTATGCTTCCTTCACGATAGACACTATAGATTTCACGTGTTGTATATTCCGTATCACCAGATGTATGAGAGTGGACTTTTTCTGCCTCATATGTAATCTGAGCATCTGCATCTACATCAAACAGCCAAAATGGGATATATACGCCTTTGATTTCGTCCACATGGTTTTCTTTCTTGAATACCTTGGGAAGATATTTTTTACCTTTCAGATGCTTATAATAGTTTTCTTTGGCAGCTTTTTTATCCAGTTTAAATGGGATGATATAATCTGGTTTCAGATCACCTGAAAACTGACCTTTCATAGTTATTTTATTATTGCAGAACGGACAGGTCGTTGCTCCTGTTGTTTCCTCAGCTACGATCTCACTTCCACAGGACTGGCAGCTGTAGACGCGCATGCCGTTCAGTTCATCATTCTGCCACTGACCGGTGCTCATTGAGTACCAGTTGTCGTTTGAAATTGATTTTCCGGTCGTCTGTGTATCTTCGGATTTCTGCGTGCGCTGAAACTCTTCGACCGTCATTTCCGTATCGCAGTACGGACATTTCATGTGCTGAGATTTAGAATCAAATACCATCGAGGCATTACAGGATGGACACTTATATTCTATTACATCAGACATATTCCGTATTCCTCCTTTTAATTCAGTATCACGGTTTTGGTGATCCACAGTATTCACAGAAAGCACCTGTGTTTGTAGCACCGCATGCACATACCCATGTATCACCAGAAGTCTGCTGTGGTGCATTCTGATTCATCATAGTACCATGTTGTGGCGCATTTTGATTCATCATATTGCCCTGCTGCGGGTAGCCCTGGTTCATCATATTGCTCTGCTGCGGGTAGCCCTGGTTCATCATATTGCCCTGTTGCGGGTAGCCCTGATTCATCATGCCGCTCTGCTGCGGGTAGCCCTGATTCATCATGCCGCCCTGCTGTGGGTAGCCCTGATTCATCATGTTGCCCTGCTGCGGGTAACCCTGGTTCATCATGCCATTGCTATAAACCGGTGCGGGTGCCGGTGCGCCGGTAAGTGCAGTTATGATCTGGCTTGCAAGCTGTTCATAATTCATCATCTTAGCGCGTTCATGATCTCTGACTGAGAAAGTATTAAGTTTAAAATCCATATCATCAAACCAAGATGTATTCACGCCAAGCTTTATTTTGTAATCATAAGAATAGTTGTATCTTGGTGGCACATAAGATCTGGATTCGTCATCCTGATCCGTGTATTCCTCTTCTTCTCGCTGCTCATCGATGTCTAAACGACAGGAGGTTATTGCAGACAGAGGTACAATATCCGGATTATCCTGCTCGCTCATATTAAATGCTATGGCAAACATTCCTTTGTTATCGTCGATAAACACATGATATCTGTCTGCAGAAAACTCACGGGTAACACTGAAGTTGCGAACAGCATTCTTGTTTTCTTCTCTGTATGCCAGCTGTCTTTTGATATCTTCTACAGTGCTGTGGCGTCTTTCCTCAAACCATGGAGAAAGCTTGCTGGCACAGTTCTTACACAGATTTCCATCATCCAGTTTGCGGTTTCCTAAAAGCCCGATTTTTTCACCGCAGATATCACAGTTCTTTTTATCAAATAATCCCATTATTTAAACCTCCTTCAAAGAGTAAGAGAATTTATGTTATTTTTTCTCCAATTTGTCAAAGAATACTTTTACAGTCCAATCCATGGAATCTTCACTGTCTTCACCGTCTGCAGCTTCTTCTGTTTCTTCTGGATCATCCATACTGTCAGCAGATGTGAAACATAATTTGCCATCGTCAAGAAGATATAATCTCATGGTATCTGTATCGAATAATGAATAGTCTTCGGTGTCTTCTTCGGTTTTTTCTTCTGTTGATTTTAATACTAGGGCATTTGTGTCCAGATCGCCTTCAAGCTCAGTGGTGGTTTCCGTTCCGCTTTCAATTGTTACAAGTGTTGCTTTACCGCCATCGATTGTAAGATTAAACTGCATATCAAAGAGTGTTCCGGTTGGAACCTGCATTCCAAACGCAGACATTATGGAACTGCTCCATTCACCATCAAAATCTTCAAGTTTGGTGTCTGTGAGTGCTTTTCCAGGTTCATAAGGTTTATATTCTTCTTTTTCCTGTCCAAGAGTTACGGTCATTCCATCCATGCTGATTGTGATTTTTCCATCTTCATAGGTGCCTTCCATAACTTCATCATCTGAGGTTATGATAATGTTATCTCCGTCAATCTTCCATTCAAAATCATTAACGTCTGCTTCTTCTGATTCGGAAGATGTTGTTACTTTACCTTTGCCGTCTTCACTGATTTCCATTGACATTTCCATCATGATCGCATTTGGATGAAATTCATTCATACCGTCCATAGAAAGACTGTTTGCGTACCATGTACCAACTACATCTTTGTTGTCTAATGCGTAAACATTTGTACAAACAAGACCTGCCATCATAATTCCTAACGCACCCGCTGTAAAGATTTTCATTTTTTTACTCATACCTGATTCTCCTTTCATCTTTGGAATAAACTATTGATAGAATCCCATTTTGACTTGTCAGATTTTTCTGCGAATACTATCTGTAATTATTATTATACGGATATATTTCAGATAATCACTAACACTTCTGCTAGTGATTTCAAAAAAATGAAAATATCAGGAAAATTGATATAAAAAAGAGGTGATTTCCCGTTGTGGGCTATCACCTCTGTGAGTTTTATTTATGATTTGCAGCTGTCCGTTGCAGCCATTCTGCTGACTTCCGGATTACCATCCAGATGCTGCATATTTAAGGTCTTTCTTTTTAGTCTTTCCTGTTCGGATTGTTTCAGGATAAAATCTTTAATTTCTTTGGCATTTTTTATGTGCTGTAATTTAAGATCAGGATCCGTTACATCTCCAGTGAAGCAGTGAATGGTACCGATACCAAGGATTCGTTCCATCAGAGTGGTTTCCAGACGGACATCGATTACCTTGTACATGTAACAGTCATTCTCCACTTTGTTGAGCAAACCGGAATCGATTGATATGAATTCATCCGTTACGGTATAAGTAGTGAAGGTCCATGGCAGACCAAGAAACATAGAACGCTTTTTCTCTTTGTAAGTCATAACGCAATTCTCCTTTCAACTTGTATTTCCTTTTTCATGTGAGTCTCCTTGGTTTATACAGATATGCAATAGCTGTAATCTATATAGAAGTATATCACAAAATCTTTGAAGTTGGGTATATCAGCTTGATTTTTCTTTTGTTTCGTAAAAACAAAAAATAACGACATTGTATATCACGTTTGTAACATACAATGTCGTTATCTTTATTACATATTATTTATTATTTTAACAGTTCTCCATCAATATATCGTGCACGGATATTTCGATCATCTCCAGTATAGCAGAATCTTTCAAGCTTCTCCTGTGCGGTAATCTTGGTCCATGGATCTTCCATATTGTCGATCACAAGGGCATTAAATGCATATCCTGTTTCAAAAGAACCAACCTTGCCAAATACACTTCCAGCTTCCTTTGTAGCATGATAAAAGGCCTGTGTAATAGTGATGGTCTTGCTCTCATTTGGTTCGTAGAACTCTTTTAACTTAGAAAGCTGCACGGCTCTTGCTACCTGACGATAAATGGCGAGGCCATGGCCCCCTGCAAGATCAGAACCAATGGCAATCTTCAGATTCTCAGAAGCCATCTGCTGCAAAGGCATAATACCGGCAATAATGTTTACCGTCGCATCTGGACAGTGTACAGAAATGCTGCCATGTTTTTTCATGATACGTTTATCTTCTTCAGATGGGAAAATTACATGGGCAAAAATTGAAGGGCCATGATCCATCAATCCTGCACGTTCATATATTTCTGCATCAGAGCCGTATCCTGGGAACAGTTTCAAGGCTTCCTGAGCTTCCCAGATGGATTCTACCAGATGAGTATGTACACCACAGTGATATTTCTCAGCCAGCTTTCCAAGACCTGTGATCAGTTTTTCACTGCAGGTTGGAGCAAAACGAGGTGCCAGGATGGTTTTAATCTTTTTGCTTCCCTCATGTGCAGCCAGATATTTTTCGGTCTCGTTCAGAGATTCTTCTGTAGTCTCAATAAGAAACTCAGGAGAATTACAGTCCATGTTTACTTTTCCAACATAACCGTACATTCCTTTTTCTTCCATTTTATCGAAGAGATAATTAGTTGCATCACGATGAATGGTAGCAAACACATTTGCATGAAAAGTACCATGGAGAATCATCTCATCTACAAAAGCGTCATAGCAGTTTTTGGCATACTCCATACTCTGAAAACGGGATTCCTGCGGAAATGTATAATGATTCAGCCAGTCAGAAAGCAGACAATCCATACCGATTCCACGCTGTACATACTGAGCACCATGTACATGAAGATCGGAAAATGCCGGAATGATCAGCTTATCACCATAATCAACTACTTCCACACCATTATATGTTTCCGGGATTTTTTCACAAATCTGGGAAACCACACCATCTTCTACTATAATATAGCTGTTTTCATGAATTTCCATCCGGTCTGCAGCCGGTGTAAATAAAATATCTCCATGATAAATTTTTACTGCCATTATTATTCCTGCCTTCCTATATAAATCAAAACATTTAATGTGTATCTGTAATTCTTACTTCAATTCTAGTGGCATAATTTTCATTATTCTGTTCCACAAACTGATCAATGATATTTACTGCAAGAATGCCATCTTCAAGATCCAGATTTTGGCCCCATTCTCTGATTCTCTTGAAACTATCCTGAATCTGCTCATAAGCACCCTTGTGGTAACCTACCACATAGGTACCTGCCGGAATTTTATGAATATCTACATTTTCTTCTGGAATTTCATCTGTCAGAAGTGCTCCAAATTCTTTTTTAGTTCCCTCATAAAAAACAAGCGTTGGATAAAAATAGAAGGATTCTCCTGCATAAATCTCTGTTTCCGTTCCAATAGAAATATATTTTCGCTCCGGGTATTCCACTATGCGAAAGCCTTCATAATCAATTTCATCTTTATGACCTGGAATCTCAATATCCAGATCTTCTAAGATTTCATTCATTGCATCATAAATAGAAATATCCGGATTATCAAGCTGTCCTCCATCAATTTCTGAATAATCAGAAGTATAAAGTGTATAATCGTAACCATCTTCTGATTTCTGAATCATAAAATAGTTATCTCCAATTTTGCAGGCCAATGAATTTTTGCATGATATAGACTTATTCTTTACATTTTTAATAGATTCCCATTGTCCTGACGATAAATTAAAATAAAACCGTTGTGAATCAATTTCATAATCATCATTTCTATCATAAAAATGAATGACCATAGCACAGGCAGCATATAGATCTCCATTTTTCTCTCTTGGAAGATTATCAATAGAAAAATTAACGCTCCATATACGATCGTCTAATTTTAGAGTTGATAACTTTTCTGCAGCCCGTTTCATCAAATAAGAAATATCTTCATTTTCAATCTTTTCAGTCATATGTATGAAATATAGCATATCATCTTCAAAAGTATAATCATAATAATATCCATCACGCATATAAACCGTATAAATCTTCAAGTTTGATAAGTTATATTTTATAGCCTGTTCTCTTGCAAGATTTAAAACGTCTCTAGCCATTACGGCTCCTTCTGTAATGAATAATTTAGCTCCTTCGTTTGTTATTTCAATCTTCCAATTTTTTATATTATTTTTATTTTGCATTTTAACCTCTTCCTTTCTTAAAAAAAATCCAGTATATCCGACAATCTGTCTGAATATACTGGATCAAT
>OGPA01002130.1_pt1 | contig 14748 bp, 12 predicted proteins | sample 1552841 | NCBI WGS metagenome assembly OGPA01 (sample SAMEA2579916, study PRJEB22360) | human gut metagenome | reverse complement strand
GCATAGCTTTCACTCTCCGCCGCAGTTTCAATCAAATGCAGCTCATCCCGCAGCCATTGAATCACAGCGCCGCCCACAAAAATAGAGCCTTCCAACGCATATTCCACCTGATTATGCATGGTGGCAGCAATGGTTGTAATCAATCCCTGTTTGCTGCTGATAAACTGCTGACCAATGTTCATCAGCAAAAAGCAGCCGGTGCCATAGGTATTCTTTGCCGAACCCTGTTCAAAACATGCCTGCCCAAACAGCGCCGCTTGTTGGTCACCGGCAATACCGGATATAGGCACCTGCACCCCTTCGCTTTGCACATAGCCGTAAATTTCTGAAGAATTGCACACTTTCGGCAGCATGCAAACAGGAATATCAAACCGCTGCAGCAGCTTTTCATCCCATTTCAAATCCCGGATATTATATAACATGGTGCGGGACGCATTGGTATAATCGGTGACATGCACTGCACCGTTGGTCAGTTTCCAGACCAGCCAGCTGTCCACTGTGCCAAAAAGCAATTCTCCCTTTTTCGCACGCTCCCGCGCACCGGGCACATGTTCAAGAATCCAGTTGATTTTGGTGGCAGAAAAATATGCGTCTATAACCAATCCGGTATTGGTGCGGATGTAATCCTCCCAGCCCTCCGCCTTTAGCTGCTCGCACAAATCTGCCGTTCTGCGGCATTGCCAGACAATGGCATTATAAATAGGTTTACCTGTTTTCTTCTCCCAAACAATGGTAGTTTCCCGCTGATTGGTAATACCAATACCAGCCACATCAGCCATGGTAATGCCGGCCTTGATTAAAGCCTCCTGCAGTACCCCGTATTGAGTAGCCCAAATCTCCATCGGATCATGTTCTACCCAGCCGGGCTGCGGATAAATTTGCCCAAACTCCTTTTGCCCCACTGCCACAATATTTTGATCGTGATCAAACACAATGGCTCTGGAACTGGTGGTACCCTGATCTAATGCTACAATATATTTCATAAACAATTCCTCACTTTTATTGATTTCCTGATAGTACATTCCACTCATTACAGGTACGCTTTCCATTAATCAAACTTTTAGATCAAAAATCTATATCTTCTCCCTGCAACATCATTGCAGCCAAACTTCTTATCGCCAAAGAATCTTCCATCCCTGCCTCATTAACGATTAACGAGGTATAAACACTCTGTTCCTCCCGTAATGGAATCTGCAATAAATTGGCATTCACAGCTTGCTGCCGCTCCATTAAGGAATAACAATTGCTGTCAGATATAACCTCTAGTAAAAACTCACTGTTATCCAGTACATACACAATGTTAGGGTCGCCGTATTCTTTCAGCACCAAATTTACCATACTAAATTCTATTCCTAACGGAGCATAAGCAGCCAACGGCAGATTGACCAGTTCTTTACAAGAAATTTCTTTTCGCGAATGCGCCGCTACATTATTTTTTGAAGTCACAGCAGTGATTTGACTCTGCCGAATTGGTATCATCTTCAGCCCCTCAGGCAGTAATGCCTGCGCTTCTTCCGGATTGTTCACTCCTGCATGAAAAGCCACCGCATGTTTCTGTGTCCTCACAGTTTCCAATCGTTCCTCTCGTACTTTTTCTTGCACCAACAAACGAACATTCGGAAAGTGTTGACGAAATGTTTTGAAAATTCGGAACAAATTTTTATGACTTTGCATCGGCGGGATACAAATAAGAAGCTCCTGAGCCTCATTTCTTTTCGTAGTATTACTGGGATATAAATATTCCCGCTCCATTAGATTCGCCAGTTCTACAATTTTCTGAGCTTGCTCCAATAAATACCGCCCATCTTCGGTAAGAGAAATTCCACGGCTATGCCGATGAAAAATGTCTGTACCGAACTGTTTTTCCATAGACCGCACCAAATTACTCAAATACTGCTGCTTCAATTGCAACTGTTCGCTTGCCCGACTGATAGAATGACATTCAGCAATCGTCAGTAAATAACGCAAGTGTTCCGTATTCATAGTATACACCTTCCTGTTTTCGTTTCATGCTATGTATTCTATTTTTATTACATGTTTCCTTTTACCTGTTTCAGGTAGTATACTACAAAAAAATTTTCGCAACAACCTACATTTTTTGCAGTATTTGTACGTAAAATAAAAAGGTATGCGAAAAACGATTTTTCGTTTTTTCACATACCCTTTTATTTTGCTTAAATCAGCAGTCAACGTGCCACAATTTGCCATAGTAGCACAGCGTTTCCCGCTGCAATATCTTTCGTTCTTTTTCCAGCTGCTGCATCAATGCTGCAAATTGCTGCGAATCAATCGCTGATGGCAATGCTCGAATCGTTTGCACCTTTTCCATAAAAGCTGGATTCAAAATACCTTCCAGTGCCTTATCATGATCTCTGCGAGCAGCCATTAAATCATATTCATAATTATATCCCCAAATTTTTGAAAAAATTGGCGATACTACTTTATTTTCCGATTCCAAACGCAATCTTCGTTCTTGTATCCGCTCCCGCTGAGCATTGGTATAATATTTTAATGTACCATTTGGTGCTACATAAGCAATGCTATAAAAAGTTTTACTAAAGATATCATGCACCAGTGCATCATCCCGCAGTTGATCATAAATGTCCTGCAACCATTCGGCAAAATACACATAGCTCTTTTCATTCAATACCTTTCCAATGTAAGCCATATATAATAATATTTCAAATAACTGCAGTTCATCCCTGTCAAAAAAACCATCAATTTCCTCTCGATAATCCTCTAATAAGTTATACGCTGTATTATTAGCTGGTGTTTGTGCTAAAGCTTCTAATTTTTTAAAAAATGATTCATCATATTCTGCCTGCAGCTTCATAGCCAACTGTTGCTTCACATCCTGAGCAATACGTTCATTTTCACCGGCGGGTACTGAACAAACTTTCTGCAAAGAATCAGGTAACGTTACACAAACGCCTTGCAATGGCATCTTTTCCATACATTCATGGATTTTTTCCAGATAGCTACTGATCAGATAATGACGCTGTCCATTCTGCCAATATGCACAGCCGTACATGGTAAATTCTTTATCCACATACCCCATCTCAAACATCATGCCAACTTCTTGAATCAACTGTTCATCATGACCGAGTGCTATTTTTTGTTTTGTTTCTGTCATCGCAATACACCCCCCAGTTGTCTATCTACCGATTCGGCCATTTGCGCATGCACTTGGAAACGGCCATGTTCCCGCGGCATAATTTCTACCGGATATCCCAAAAATCGTTCCATGACATCACCAGTAAACAAATCTTTGGTCACACCCTGCGCATATACACGACCGTGTGATAACAGCATGGTTTTATCAAATACCGGTGTAATTTCTTCGGTGTAGTGGGTTACATAAATAATAGTCACATCAGTATTATCGGCCAGATAAGTTACTGTATCCAGCAGATGATCACGAGCTAAAATATCTAGCCCGCTGCAAGGTTCATCCAAAATCAATAAATCCGGCTGTCCTAGCAATGCTCGAGCAATGAGTACATTCTGTCGCTCTCCTTTACTCATCAAATGGAATGGCTGGTTAATTTTGTCACCCAAACGAAAAGCTCTCAATAATTTCTTAGCACGAATAATATCAGCATCGGTAATACCATCCCGCAAACCCAGCGTACCAAATTTACCAGACAACACAATATTCAACGATGGTTCTTTATGGTAATATCGATCAAAAAAAGAGCTACTTACCCAACCAATGCGCCGGCGTAATGCTAACACATTATCCTGCGTATAGGTTTCGCCAAATACTTTTAGCTTGCCATGGGTAAATGGCCGATATCCGGCAATGGTACTAAGCAATGTAGTTTTACCACAACCATTCATCCCAAATACTACCCATTGCTCACCTTTTCTTACAGTCCAGTCTATGTTCTGCAGCAAATACTGATGCCCAGCCAAACAGCCCAGACTTTTGGCTTCAATAATAGTCTCGGCCGTCACATTATTTGTTTTTACTGTATCTGTAGTCACAGCAATGCCCCCCTTATACCAGCTCTTTATCCGTGAAAGTAGTTGCTTCGCTGGACACTATATGAGAAAATTGCGGCGGTACTACATAACCTTTATCATTCAAATACCCCAAATGGCTGCACCCCCAAGAAATAACCTCACAGGCTTTAGCGATATTCATCTGCTTGGTAGTTTCACTATCATCCATACTTGGATATGCATTAAACCCTACTTCCTCTACAAAATATCTGGCACTTTCATAGATTTCCGGCTCCACACCATACTCAATCCGACCACAGTGGTCACAATAAAGTTCAATACGTGCTTCTAAAAATTCTGCCACTACGATACTTTTTACCTTCAGCGGCTGTCCGCAATATTTGCAACAGCACCGCTTGCTTCTGTTTTTGAGTACTTCTACCCGTTCTTTTGTATTATGAGAAAATTCCATTAGATTCACTCCTTGTAAGTAACACTAAATTTCCATTGTTTCACGTGAAACAATGGAAAAAATAGCTGCCACACCGTATTCACAGCGCGACAGCCTCATTCATTTTACGATGCGCAATGCGCAACTACAATATGCAATTAAAATTCTTCAGACAAAATCTGATATACAGGAGCGCCTTCGCACTGTGCTGGCATACGCACACCCATCAGAGCTGCAATTGTTGGCACAAAGTCAACCTGTCTGATATAACGGTCTGTATAGAAGCCTTCTTTAATCCCCTGACCAGTTGCAATAAAGATTGGAGATACAGATGTATCGCCTTCCCCATAAGTGGTGGACAAGCAGTCAGCATGGTCATAGTTGTAACCTTCTGCCATCCAGTAACAAATATCACCGGCGTCAGGACCACCTTGGCCTAACAGCACAGCATCTCTGTTACGCAATGCCACAGAAACAACACGGTGACCAGTTTTCTTATCACGATAACCATACAGGTCAGTCATAATTTTTTCTTCCAGTTCGTACTGATCCGCAGGATCTACAATACCGTGTGGATCGCGACCTTTCAGATTCAAATAGATATGCTGTTCACGCTGTGCAATAGCGGTGGTTTTTTCCCAGTCAATCTCCGGAATTTCGTTACCATCTTCGTCTTTTTTCAGTACAGTATAGCCCAGTTCTTTCAGAACACCGGCAGTACAACCAGAAATATCAGCTAAAATCTGAATATCATTTTTGGAAGCAACCTGGGCATGGTCAGAGAAAATCATAATCGTCCAACCTTCGTCTAAATAGTGCAAGAATTGACCTAGATAATGGTCAGTCTGTTTATACAGATTTTCCATCCATTTTTCATACATTGCATGATCTTCTCTGTTAAATTCTCTATCTGCTAAGTGTTTAATAAACATATGGCTCTGCAAATCGATTGCATGGAAGTGAGAGAATACCACATCCAAATCTTCAGATTCAATCACATGATGCAGTGCTCTTGCCTGCCAGTCGGCAGTTACATACCAGTTTGCCAGCATACAATCGGTAATCAGTAAATCTTCCTGATGACCCAGCATGGAGGTTGGTGTTGGGTAACCCACATTTTCAGTTACTTCTTTGAACAGGCGTTTTGGATGGAATACACTGTCATTGTCCATATCCATAGCAGCGGATACATAAATACGCAAGGATTCACCGTTTGGTGCCAGATCCAATAAACGCATGTTACGGTTAGCGCGGAACCGTTTGGTGCCTTTGATCGCTTCGTCTACAATCTGCGGTACCATTTTCATTGGTTCCAGAACTGCGATTGGTTCGGTTTCTTTTTTATTTTTATAAATCATTACTTTTTCATAGTTGCCCGAATCACCTTTTACAATCAACGCCGGACGACGAACCATCCCATGGGAATACATTAAGGTAAATTCTTTAGCATCAGCCGGTGCAAATGCCCAACCATGCGCTTCTTTGATTGGAGATTTTTGAACATCAATACCCAGTTCTGTGATGGCTGTTGACATCTGCTCCATTTTAGTAATGATAGCGCATTTATCAATGCTAGTGTTAAAGTCACTGAGATCCGTTCTTTTACCAGATTTTACTTTAGCATCATATCTTGCCTTTTCAGCCTCTTCATCACTAACGCCAGCATTTTTTGCAGCTTCGTCTAAATCTAAGTCTTCCACTACACAAGGCATATCCGCTTCCATCTGCCCATGTTCCAGATAGGTAACCGCTGGTATATCTACACTTGCTTCTACCAAAAATTCCTTATCTACAGTAGCAACAGCCATATTAACACTGCCCGGAGAGGTTCCATCAACTACCATCAGATTTGGGTTATCGCTGGTTGGAGGCCATGCACTGCCAGGCCAGTGCCATACCATCGTTTTCAAGCCTGCTTCAGCAGTAACATTCCACAGTGGTTCAGCGTGGCATAAACGGGAGTCAAAGTTGTATGCTACACGGCTGGAGTCGCCGGATGCAGATGCTCTGTAGAAACCGGTAATACCATGCACGTTGGCATAGCAACCTGTTGCTAATGTTGTCCACATTGGTGGCGTTACAGTTGGATGTCCTCCCAGCATACCCAGGTCTTCACGAGCTGCACCCCGTTCAATATACTGTTTTACATTTGGCATAATACCCATATCGACATACTTACGGGTCAGGCGTGGATCCATACCATCAACGCCCAGCAGTAATACTTTGTTTGCTGTTGCTTTTCTCTGTGTCATAAAAAAACACACTCCTTTTTTCATTTACTGTTCGCAATTAACTAAATAACAAACCATCCGTTAATAAAATGACAGCCAAATTAGCATTGCGTGATTGGCTTTCGTTTATGGGTACATTATATACTCTGCTTATATTTTGTATAAGCACCGAAAAATAGTACAAAAAAGAAAAACTATGTAATTAATTTGTTGTAGTATAAAAAACAACCTTATACTTTTCATAAATATACTTTCGTTTCCAAAATAGCTTCCACTATTGTGAAAACAAATTTTTTTATCGCTATTTTAAGGAAGATAAACAGAATACTTTTTCATATGCAACAAAATCTACAAGTATTTTCTGATGTCTTTTTGCAAAATCCACGTAATTTTAGGGACTTCTGCCTAACCCTAAAAAACGTTATATTGAATATGCTCAATCTATAAATACAGTTTATCGTTTCAATAAGCTGTATAATCATTGTATCGGCCGTAACTACAATGGATAAAACAGTATTCTATTATGCACTTTTTACAAGGAGGTTTTACTATGGCACAAGCAACCATTTCTAAAAAACCAAAGCATCTATAGAAAGTAAATCTTATGTAGATGTCCCTCATTTAATTGCTAAAGGTGTAAACTGGGAGTTAATCATTCTTGTTGGTTCTACTATGCCGTTGTGTAATGCACTGGAAGCAGACGAAGCAGGTGTGCTGGCCAGTGTATTAACCTGGATGACACAAACATTTAGTAATCTAAGCGGTACTACCTTCTTAATCGCTTTTATGGCATTGTTCCTGATTACTACCCAAGTCACTCACAATTTGGTACTATTGTTGGTATTCACTCCAGTGTTGACTAAGATGGGACTATCTTTCGGTATTGATCCTGTACTGGTTATGTTACTGGTTTACTACACCGCAATGACGGCTTATGCCACACCAGCAGCATCTTCTAATGCAGCATTAATTTTCGGCAACAATGAATGGGTTGCTACCAAAGATGCTTATATCTGCGGCATCTTGATTCTACTAGTTGCTTTCATCGTACTAATTGGTATAGGAATTCCATTAGGACAGATTCTACTATAAATCCTAGCATAACTTACAAGCAAAAAATTGGGATATCTTATTACAAAATGTAGTTTTCAAATAAAAAAATGCTGTGGAGGATTATTACCATAACAATCCTCCGCAGCATTTTTTTATTTGAAAAAGTTTTTTTCACAACAAACAACCTACGATAAAAATACATAGCAATAAGATAATTTTCAATCTCTTATACTATTTTTTCGAACTGATTTACCCAAATACTTTAAAATTGTTTCTGCTAAAAACTTACTAGGCAAATATTCTAACGCAAGCGGGTCAAACAATATACCGGCTGATACAGTAAAGCTTTCTCGCAAAGGAATTTCCAGCAAATCATTAGCAGTGTTTGTACCAGCTAATCCCAGAGTAAAATATTTTCCAGAAGCCAATAGCTCATAAAATAAAAAAGGATTTCCATTAACAACATGGGCAATATCTGGCTTTCCATAAGATGCCAGTAAATCATAAAACATCGGTTGTTCTTCCATATCATCAGACTGCATTAGTACTAATTTTTGTTTACACAGCATTGCCAAAGATATAGTCTGGTAACTATCAGCCAACGGATGCTTAGGTGATACTAACGCTACTACTGGCAAATCCGACATCCATGTAAAACGTAATTCTTCTGGTATTTTCCAGTTTAAGTGTGCAATATCATCAGAATGTAGTGCCAATGCCATTTGATTATTTTGTCCTGTTATTGTTTTTGCCAACAGAGTATGAGCTTTTTCTGCTAAAATCAGTTGCACATTTGGAAATTTTTTCTGATATTCTTCTAACAACTTTAACATAATGCCTCGGTAGCGCATTTTTGCCGGACAATACAACACTACCGTCCCATCATAATCAGCATATAAATTTTCCGATAACGGAATAAAACGCTGCTGTATTATATCTAAAATTTTTACGACCGCTGCTACCTGTTCTAACACCCAAGCACCATCTGTTGTAGGTACAACTCCCTTAGGTACTCGTTCAAAAATTGTCACACCAAACTGTTGCTCCAAATTATGTATCACTTTACTCAAATAAGTTCGTTGTAAATGTAGAGCTTCCGCCGCCTGATTAATAGAACGGTACCTTTCCACCGTCAGTAAGTACTGTAAATGTTCTGTATTCACATCCATCACCTCTGCCTAGTATTCTTTTTGCATACAGCCATGTTTATAGTAGAGAATTTTTCATAGCTACGCAAACCTACACCTCATAATTTATAATAACATTAAGAAAACAAGTAGTAAACCTATAAAACTTTAATAAAAAAATAAGGAGTGTATGTACAATGGCGAAGAAAACAAACAAAGTTTTAGTGCTGGGTATTGACGGTTTAGACCCACGACTGACACAGAAGTACATTGATGAAGGCAAAATGCCAAACACAAAAAAATTCTTGGAAAAAGGTGCTGCGCACACACGCTTAGAAATGATTGGCGGGCAGCCAACTGTGACTCCACCAATGTGGACTACTATGGCTACCGGTGCCAATCCTTCCGTACACGGCATCACTGACTACTGGCATCGCTCTCCAGAATTGGACACTGTAAGTTACAACTTTGATTCTACCCTGTGTCACGCAGAACAGATGTGGAATGTTACCGCCGAGGCCGGTTTAAAAACACTGGTATGGCACTGGCCTGGTTCCAGCTGGCCTCCAACCAGCGACAGTCCAAATCTGTACGTAGTGGATGGCACACAGCCCGGCGGCCCTAATATTGGTACCGCTGAAGTAGAAAGTGAATCTCTACTAATTGCCAGTATAAAAACGGAACAGGTACTGTTCCGCAACAAAGCAGCTTCCGACAGTAACGTGCCATGTTTTGAATCCGGTATGGAAGTAGAAGATAATAATGGTGAATCTGCTTATGACCGCATCCATGGCAAAGAAGCAAAACGGATTACTATCACTAGAGAAGAAAACTTTGTGCAGCTATCTGATACACCATTTGACTTAGTATTCTCTCCAATTAAACCAGCCCAGGGTTGGAACGCTGCTCCAGAAGGTGCTTTGGAATGCACTCTGCTGTTGTCCAAAGGCTTACTGCGCCGCCCGTGCTTGATTCTGAAAAATGAGTCCGGTATCTATGATAAATTGGCTGTTTATAAAAACAAAAAATCCGATGCACCAATCGTAGTGCTGGAAAAAGACGTTTACACCAGTGACATTGTAGATGAAGCCATTAAAGGTGATGATCGCCTGATGGTAAACCGCAATATGCGTTTACTGGAAATTAAACCAGATGGTTCCTCCTTGCGCTTATGGGTATCTTCTGCTATGGACTTTAACAACGACGCTGTGTGGCATCCAAAAAGCCTGTTGAAAGACATCACCAGCAATGTAGGCTATCCGCAGCCAATTTGTCTGGCCGGTGGCAGTGATGAACGTTTAATCAGCAAATGTATGAAAGCAACTTGGGACAAAGCAGGCAAATGGAATGCGGATTCTATCAAATATCTCGCAGAAAGCAAAGACTTTGACGTCATCTTCTCTCATTTCCATAACGTAGATATGCAGGGACACATGCTGGTTAAATATCTGAAAAACGGTAGTAATAAACTATCTCCAGAAATCTGTCAGAAACTATTTGAAGACGTTTACATTCAGACTGACGAATATGTTGGTTACTTCTTAGAAATGATTGATGAAGGCTGGACCATTATCATCATATCTGACCATGGCCAGGTTTGCCCAGAACATGAGCCAGCTTATGGTATGGTAGGCGGTACCTCGGTTACTGCTGTAGATATGGTAAAATTAGGGTACACTGTACTGCTGAAAGATAAAAACGGCAATGATACTCATGAAATTGACTGGAGTAAAACAACCGCTGTTTGTAACCGTATCAATCACATTTACATCAACTTAAAAGGTCGGGAACTGCACGGGATTGTAGACCCGGTTGACCAGTTTGAACTGGAAGAACGGATTATGACCGATCTGTATGGTCTACGCGATCCTAAAACCGGACATCGTATCATCTCTTTGGCTCTGCGTAACCGCGATGCTATCCTGTTAGGCTCCGGCGGTCCGGACAGTGGTGATATCCTGTTTTATACTGCAGAAGGCTATAACTTAGACCATGCTGACAGCTTATCCACCTTTGATGGCGCTTGTGATACTTCTGTGCGTTCCGTATTTATGGCTGCCGGCCCCGGCATTAAGAAAAACTATAAAACAGACCGTGTAGTAAAACATATTGATGTGACTCCAACAGTAGCATCTCTGTTAGATTTGCGTATGCCGCGTCAGTGCGAAGGCGCCCCGGTTTATCAGATTATTGAAGACTAATCTTGATTTTCCGTCTGGTTTAACTCGCGCATGACTGCAAAACTTTAACCTATCACTTTATCCTGCTGATGTTTCATACTATATCAGCAGGATTTTTTATTAACCATGCAATCTTTCACTTTCACAGGAGGAATCATTATGAATGAACTATACTGCTCTGAAGATCGGGTAGAAACCTTAAAAAGACGCGCCAAGCGCTGCTGCTGCAAATATTGCGGCGGCCCATTAACTTTAAAACGCATTACCTTCAATAATTTTGAAGATGCCCGCATTGAAATCTACTGCAACAGCTGTGATCGCATTGAATATGGAGTTGAACCGGAAATCTACCGCAGCGCGCAAAACTTTGTGGACAATCTGGATTTCAACTTCTACACCGATATGGAGCAAAATGCGCGCACCCACCGCATGAGTGTGGCAAAAGTCTGCGAGATTATGGCCTGGGGATTCAAAAATACCGGTATGTTAGATGCAGAAGGGTTTACTGTACCTTTAAAATATAACGACCATTCCCAGGAGCAATGCCTGATTATCACCCGAAAAGAGCTGGAAGCAGAATTGGAGGAATAACCATGGACCAAACCATCATCAAAGCAAAAAAACTCTACCTGCAATCAGGAAAACGATTCCTGCTCAATGATATCAACTGGGAAGTAAAACGAGGGGAACACTGGCTGGTGTTTGGCATGAACGGCTGCGGTAAAACCACACTGCTCAGCACAGTAGCCGGATTCCAATCGCCCACCGGCGGTCAGCTGGAGGTGTTGGGGCAATCGTACACCAAAGATAATACCCTTGCTTTACGCCAAAAAATTGGCTGGATCAGCAGTTCCTTTTTTGATAAATGCTATCGCCAGGAATCAGCACTGGATATTGTGTTATCTGGATTGTTCGGCACACTGGGCATTGACTTTTCTGTAACCGACCGGCAGATTCGGCAGGCCAAAGCATTATTGGGGGAACTGCGTATGGGTGATAAAATCAATACTCCATTTGACTTTATGAGCAAAGGAGAACGGCAGAATATTCTCATTGCCCGCGCTCTGATTGCACAGCCGGAAATTCTGGTGCTGGACGAACCGGGCACCGGTCTGGATGTGTACGCCAGAGAACACATGATGCGCACTGTGCAGGATTTGGCTGAAAGCAACCAGGTAACCATCATCTATGTAACCCATTATCCTGAAGAAATTCAGCCTTTTATGAATAAAACCCTGCTGCTGCGCGGCGGCCGTGTGTTTGCACAAGGGGACACAAAAGATATTATCACTTCCAAAATCATTTCAGAGCTGATGAATGAACCAATAGAAATTCAGCATGATGATTCCAGTCATCTTCTGCGTATGACTTTAGATGCCCCTTCTGCCATCTGTTCGCTCTGTTACCCCAAAAAGGAGGAATTCTAAATGCCTGATATGTACAGTGAAAATCGAGATATGCGCTGCGCTGCCGATGTAGGCCGTATGGCTGCGTTGGGACGATTTGATGTGGAATTTGAAATGTATGGCTGCGCCTATCTGCAAGATGGTGAAATTACTTATCGGGTAACACCGGATGCCATGCAGCTGTATCAATTTGCCGCACAAAGCGTACATGAATCATTATACCCTACCACAGTTATTCACCACATTCACCGCACACCTGTGCCGTCCGGTATGCAGGAGCAAATCGCCAATCAAACCAAGTTGCAGCTGGCCAAAAAATTGTACCAAATGTATCCGCCCTGTTTCTTTACATTGCTGGAACCATTCACACAGGCCCCTGCCAATAATAACAGTTATCCATTGCTGCTGGAAATGGCTGATGCAATAGACGGACATTTTAACGATGCTGAATTGCAACTGTTGGAGGGTACCATGGAGATCGCCTGCCAGGCCAAACAATTAGACCAATATGGTTACTCCCAGCTGCAGCAATGGCTAAAAAAGATACGCCGACAGATGGAAGATGACCCTATTATCCAAAATAATTTTTCCCGCACCTTATATGGCTTTTGTTATCAGACGGAAAAGGGCAAGATAAAATGCACATTTGATGCCCAACCGGTCACCGTTTATGAACGTCATACCGCTAAAGAGCTGGAAGGCATGGTTACCGGACCAATCCTGCAGCAAACTTACTGGATGAAAAACTTTGATGCTATGGCTGGCATCCGCAATGCTTTTAAAGAACTACTACTCACCCTACAAAATGAAACTTATTTTCAGCTGCTGCACACCATCCAAATACTGCCTAGCACTATTGATTCTGCCCTGTTTGGGCAATCTCTGCAGCAGTTAGCGACAGTAGATGCACCACAGGCTGTTGCTGATTTCCGTCGTTTCGGCCGCCGCTGGAATGCACTATAATCCACCTGCCATAAACGCCAAAAAGGCTGCCCACAAACAATCTGTTGAGAAGTTTCTTCAACGTGCTGTTTGTGCAGCAGCCTTTTTTATTCTATTTTGTTCCTATAGCGGCAACAGCAATATTTTATGACGGACTATTATACAAACCATCTCTATCACCAATCACCATTGTTGCAACATGGATTCTGTTTTTTAAATACTGTCTACGCAAAAGTTCAGTGCTTTCGATTTGTTCACTTTTTTACGAATCCGCTGCACTGCGTTGTCCACCGATTTATTTTCAAGCTGCAAGGCAAGGGTAATCTCATTGTAAGACATCCCCATCATGCGCATAATCAATACGTTTAACTCCATTTTAGAGAGCAAAGCGGCGATTTTCTGCATAATTTCTGCATAGGTTTCCCGCTCCACAACTGTATTTTCCGGCGATACAATTTCACCGCTGGAATCCCGTTCAATCAGATAAGCCGCTTTTCCTTCAATCTGCTCGTCGTTTTCATTGTAGTTGGACATGGATACCGCATCATTCAATACCATATGTTTTTTACGGTTAGAACGCTTTACACAGGAATCCAGTTCCCGTTTGATGCAGAGATAAGCAAAGTTTTTAAATTGTTTTCCGCTTTCCGGCTTATATCCCTTTACACTTTGCACAAAGCCAATCATGGCTTCCTGCATCAAGTCATCCCGTTCGCCGTCTTTTAAATAATATTTATCACAAATGTAACTCATCAATCCCTGGTACCGTTTTAGCAGATGTTCCATAGCTGCTTCGTTTCCCTGTTGCGCTGCTTCAATAATTTCTTGCTCAGGCTTATCTGCAAACTCCATTCTAAATTCCTCCTAATTTGTTTCCCGAAACAATTCGGTCGATAAATAACGCTCACCTGTATCCGGCAATATTACTACAATGCGTTTTCCTGTATTGTCCGGACGGCTGGCCACCTGTTCTGCAGCCAAAAGCGCCGCTCCCGAAGAAATACCTGCCAAAATGCCTTGCGTTTTTGCCAGCATTCTGGCTTCTGCCATGGCTTCATCTCCATCAATCATCAACACTTCATCCACCAGTGATAAATCAAGAATAGATGGAATAAAACCGGCGCCGATTCCCTGTATTTTATGCGCCCCTTTTGGGCGGCCATTGATGACTGCTGACTGTAATGGCTCTACACCGATTATTTGTATCTCTTTATTGTACTCTTTTAAGCCTTTGGCGATTCCTGTAATGGTACCCCCGGTGCCAATAGCGGCAACCACAATATCTACTTTGCCGTCGGTATCAGCATAAATTTCCTGCGCAGTGGACAAATAATGGGCCTCTGGATTGGCTTGATTATCAAATTGTCCGCACATATAGCTTCCCGGTATTTCCTGCAGCAATGCTTCTGCTTT
>OGPA01002125.1_pt1 | contig 14781 bp, 10 predicted proteins | sample 1552841 | NCBI WGS metagenome assembly OGPA01 (sample SAMEA2579916, study PRJEB22360) | human gut metagenome | reverse complement strand
CGATGGTGGTGCTGATGTTCCTGTACACGCTGGCGTATTACCAGATCGTCAGCGGACTTCCGATTTCGATGACGCAGATTGGGCTTGGTACGGACGAATATTCCAGCCTGCTGACCATCAACGGAGGCATTCTGTGTTTGCTGCAGATTCCTGCGATCGCGCTGTTCCAGCGGATGAGCAACACCCGTGTGCTGGTGCTGGGCATGTCCATTACCGCGGTTGGCTATGCGTTCCAAATCGGCGCCGATTCGTGGGTGACGTTCGCGATTGCGACCGTGCTGTGGACGCTCGGCGAGCTTGGCACATTCCCGATTGCCGCTACGACGGTGGCGAATATCGCGCCGAAGGATGTACGCGGCACGTATCAGGGCTTGTACAACCTGGTGTGGTCGCTATCCAACGCGTTTTCGCCGCTTGTCGGAGGCTGGATTTTGAACGCGTTCGGCAGTCACGTGCTGTGGACCTGCTGCACGGTGATGTTCGTAATTGTGGCGATCGGCTTCTACGTGACGCGCGGCCCCCGCGAACGCGCCGCAGCCCGCAATCTTGCGATGGAGGAACTGTAGCGGTTGCGCTGCGCAGGTGGCGTGCGGTAGATACGCCACCGAACTTGCCAGACAACTTAACATAACTTAACGGCAACTTCGCATCTGTTAAGTTCGCTGGTAAGTTGCTGTTAAGTTCGTGCGAAGTTGACGGAAAGCGATGTATTGGCGTGATTGTGTGGCACAAATAATGGACATTGCCGGCAAGACAGGGGTGCATGTGCGCGTATGAAAAAGCGGCGATTCGGTTGGAATCGCGGCCTCCCGCTATGCGATTTAAAAAATCGGAAAGAAGAGAATCGGTGCCGCAGCGTTCGCTGCGGCGGTGCCTTGCCTCACGCGGTCTGTTTCAAAGAGATGGCCTGACGCGGTTCGGCTTGCCTTCCTGCTTGAAGGTCTTACTTGTTGAGGACCTTCTTCATCAGGTCGGCGGAGGCCTTGGCGAGTGCGAACTGGCCGAAGCCCGGATCGATGGAAGCGAGGTTGGAGTTGAGGATCTGGTTGAAAGTGTCGTTGTTCTTCATGATGTTTCCTTTCGGACGACCGCCTGGTTTCTTGCTTCTTTTTTCTTCTCTACATCGTGCGGTGCGTCGCTATTGTGTTGTTTTTCTTGTTCTTCGTTCTTCTGTTGTTTTTCTGTTGTGCCTTTACTATACGCACGTCGGTATGCGTCTGGCATGCCGCAATCGTCATTTCTATTGTAAAATCATCGGGTTATCTTGAAGAAAATGTGATTACTGTGCCCGCATAACAACACAATCGCCGTATCGTACGCTGACACGAGACGGAACATATCCATTCCCATGTCAACGCACGATACGGCGATATCGGCGTAAATCAGCGGAATAATCGTAAATCAGCGGGGCTGACGGAAGTGACGGTCACCGATTGGATCGAACGGCGTGTGCGGTTCAAGCTGGTACCAGTACGCCACCGACGCGACGTCGTCCTGCCGCTCGAAATTGCCGGCTTCCTCGGTGCCGATCTGCTGCCAGGTGACGCGCAGGTCAGAATCGAAATAAATCGGATCCGGAATGTGCCAGCGGTACAGGCCGCGCATGACGGGTGTGGCCACATCCCAGTAGTCGCTTTCGCGGTGCGCGGCAAGACGCTGCGAATAGAACGGGAATCCTAGGTACGGTCCGGTGAACGTGTTCTCGCGCATGCGGCCATGCTCGTCGAAGTCGGCGAAACTCCACGCGCCGCCGAAGTAGTCTTCCGCTCCGGTGCTGCACCACGTCGGGTACTGTTCATCGCCGTCGATGTACATTTTGACTTCGCCTTCGCCCCACCAGCGGCTTTCCAGTGCGGTCAGCGCAAGGTAGGTGCCGATGTACGCGCCATGGCCGTGCACATTGTCGAGAATCGTGTAGTCACGGGCAATTTCGGTGACGCGTTCGCGGCGCCACTGCGCATGGAAGCGCATCGCATCGGCTGGCAGCGCGTCGTATTCCGTGTAGTCGATTTGGTAGAAGAAGGCCGGCACGTCCTCGTTGTGATCGTTGCGCAGCACAATGCGCGCGTGCTCGAACGGCATGGCGAAATAGCAGTTGAAACCTCGATTTGGCACCACCATGATCGGGATGGAATTGATACGGCAGGCCTGTGCGTGACCGCAGCAGAAGAAATCGCCGATCGGGCACTGCACGGACGGCGTCTCCTCGCCATCCCAATAGAATTCGAGGATGAGATTGCGCAGTACGTTCGGACCGGTCGGGGAAGTGCGGTCGGTGACCGTCATCCAAATGTGGCGAATCACGCCCGGGCCATCGACGTCCATCAGCGTGACCGAATCGCCCGCCTTGATCGTCTGGATGCAAGGGCTGCCCTTACGTGACGGGCCGAGCGCGCTGGCGGCGGTGGCTGCAGTGCCCTTGCCGCCGGTCGGGTTTTCGGCGTTGACGCAACGTGTACGGCCGTGGTCCGTCGCGATTGCTAGCGAATCGAGGGCACCGTTGCCGAAACCGGAAGTCGCCATAGTATTCATATTTGTTCTCCTTACTTGGAAATCTGAAAATCTTGGCAATCGGCCGAACGGGGCCGGCCGATGTTGAAACGTTTCGATTATCCGTATGAAATTATGCTGCCGATATTGCTTGGCCTTGCGATTGGTGTCCGACTGCGGTGCTGGCAATCGCAAGAAAATTTATTGTGTGCCGCCGGACCCCGCTTCCGCAACGGATCCGCGGCGCTTCAGCGCGGGTTCGATGAGCTTGACGGAACCGTTGATATCGGCGCGTTCCTCGATGGCGGAAGTCAGCAGATTCACGGCTTCGGCGCACAGTTCCTCCGGCATGACCGGCATTTCGGTGATGGGGAAGCGCGTAGGCTCGCCCTCGAAATACGTGCCGCACGACAGCACCGAAACGTCCTGCGGAATCGTCATTCCATTGTCGTGCAGCTCCACCAACACTTGGCTGAGCACGCCCGCATTCGCCTGGTTGATGATGGCGGATGGGCGGTCGGGCCGCGCGAAAATGGTGCGGACGAACCGCTTCGCATCGAAACTATCTTCCTCGTAATGCTCGGATTCGATGATTGTCATGCCACGCTCCTTCGCGTGCGCCAGCAGGCTTTCGCGGAAGAGGATGACGTAACCGGAACGGCGGTCGTAATCGGATTCGTTGTTGCGCAGGAACGCGACGGTGCGATGCCCCTTTTCGTACAGAAAATCGACGGCCTTGCGGCCCATCAGCGCGAAATCGATGTCCACGCAGGCGCAGCCGGCATGCGATGACGGATAACCAATCGCCACGCACGGCTTGGGGAAGGTCATGGCCGCGGCCGCACGTTCGTCGTCCTGTTCGACGTCAAGCAGGACGACGCCATCGACGAGATTGCTTTGCGTCACGCGACGAATGTCTTTCGTGGCGTCCGGGCCGGTCAGCAACATCACGTCATAGCCAGCGTTCCTTGCGGCCCATGCGGTGTGCAGAAAGTAGGCGTTGTAGCGGGCTTTGTTGATGTCGCCGCGAATCGGGGAGCTCAGCGCGATGAGCTGGTTGCGCATGCCGCGCATCTTGCGGGCGCTGGCGTCCGGAGTGTAGCCGAGCTTGTCTACGGCAGCCATGACTTTTTCGGTGGTTTTCGCGGAAATCGAACGCTTGCCGGACAGCACGTAGGAAACGGTGCTGGCGGATACTCCGGCTTCGCGGGCGACGTCTTTGATGCCTGTCATTCAGCTCGCTTTCTGTGGTTGTTCCGTACTGTGCGCGTCTGTGCGTCGAATCGTTTCGTCGAAACGTTTCACCTAGCATAACGCAGCGTTACGATTGCTGTCAATCTTCCGTTGCGTCTTTGGTTTCGTATCGTATTTTGCCGGCGATGCGGGGCGGCATAAAGAAAAAGTCGCACGATTCGGCGTCTGTATCGAAACGCCGAATCGTGCGACAGAAAAAGGCAATGCGACCGGTGGTGTGGCCGGTGTTGCGATTGCGGGAAATCAGCCCTTCTTGCCCACCTTGCCGAACGTGAACGCGCGGACGATCGCCACAATGCCGAGCACCACCAGCGCGCAGCCGCCGAAGATGATCATCCAGCCGGTGGACGCCACCGGGCAGAACAGCATCACGCAGCCAGCGATAATCGAAATCAGCGCGTAAATCACAGCCCATGCGGAACTGGGCATACGCCACGATTCCACCAGCGCCATCACGCCTTCCATCATCCAGCCGACGCCCACCACCATGGTGACGACCACTGCCAGCGTCGCGCCGGACAGCGCCGAATTCTTCAGCATGACCACGCCGCCGACGGACAACAGCAGGCCGACCAGAATATCCAGCACACGCCAGCCGCCCGGCAGACCGAGTTCCACGATCGCCGTGACGATACGAACCACGCCGGAAACCACGAAATACGCGCCCAACGCGATCGCTGCGATTTTAAGCGTCGCACCCGGCCAAATAAACAGCGCCAAGCCGAGTACGATGGCGATCACGCCGATGATGCCGTACGCGCCGCGAATCGCGTTCTTCGCACGCTGCGGCAGCCACGATTCCATCAGTTTGAAGGGGCTTACGGGCTTCCATTCGCCGTTGGAATCGTTCGGATTGGGTTGGCCGGGACCGTATGGATAGCCATACGGATAGCCGTAAGGATTATCGAAATAACGCGAGGTTTGCGCGTCGTCCTGTCCGCCGCTTTGCGGGTTCGGATTCATGTTCGGGTTGCTCATAATGTCCCCCTTTTTTCTTTGAGATGCGCCTTAAAACCACTGTTGTTTTAAAGTCGTGTCTCATATTTTAGTCATCATGTCCAATTTCAGCTTTCAACAAAACGCCGAAAACTGTACGGCAAGGCGCAGGACGCACTGCACTGCGCGACGTAAGGCAGCGGGGAAGAAGGACGTGGCGCGACCGGCGATTGTCTCGCAGGCCGCGCCACGTTGCGTAAGTGCGGATGTTGCTGATGTGCGAATACGCTTCCACAACATCCGCGCGAACCTAGAACAGCTTGAGCTGAACGTTGAGGCTGAGCGGCTGGTCGGCGGGCAGCTGGTACTGCTCATGCACCGGCGACATCCACGAATCGTCGCCGCCGACGCCCATTTGCGCGGCCAGCAGACGCAGGAACATGTGACGCGGCTTCGGCAGCTCATCCTGATGCAGCGCCTCTTCCAGCATCGTGCTCGAATACGGCAGTAGGCTCATCGCGAACGGCTTTGCGCCGGCACCGCGCTTCACGCGCACACCGTGGCCGGAATCGTCCGTGATCTCCGCCCAACGCACATCCTCATGATTGCCGGTTTCCTGCGGCAGCAGGTACGGCGCGCAATCATCGCCAGCCGTCGTGCTCCATACACCCAGCTTCGCGTGCCTGCGGTCGGCGTACGTCTCTTCCGGACCGGCGCCGTAGAATCGCAGGTTCGCATATTCCACCGGCAGCGCCCATTCGATACCGAACGCCGGAATCGTTGGCAGATCGCCGCTCTTCTCGCCTGGATACTCGACGTCGAGCGAAACGAGGCCGGCCGTGTCGGCAACGTAACGGACCGTCACTTTCGTGCGCTGCGGAATCGCCAATTCGTACGTATACGTGGCTTCCACGGCATTTTCTCCACGATTTGCGATCGCGCAGTCGACGCAACGCGCATACTTTCCTGCGACCGCCCACGCGGCACGTTCGAAAGCGTGTCCAGCACCGCGATCGTTGTCCGTCAGCGGACGGAACGTGGTGATCGACGGGCGGCGCAGCACGAATTCGCGCTCGCCGAACGTATATGAAACCATACCCCCTTGTGTGCGGGAGAACAGTGCTTCACGACCCTGTCCGCGCACGCCGGCGTTCCAGCGGCCAAGGGTGACGGTGCCGTCGGCCGGAGCTCCGGCCGCGTCAACGGCATCTGCAGTGGTCTTCGCACCTGCCACCACGCACTGGCCGAACGCCAGCTCGTAGCCGGCCGGTGCCCAATCGCAAGCGTTGCCAAGCTGCTGCGATACCTCCAAAACCAGCTCTTCGGCGTTGCTGCGGTAGTCATCAACCGGCCAATCGACTTCGAATGAAGCGCTCTCGCCGGCGGCCACGTCGAAACGGCGCGTAGTCGACCATACCGGCTTGCCGTCGGCCAAAATCCGCAGCACGAAGCGATAATCGCCCGTAGACACGAACAGATTGTCGTTCGTAATACGCGCTTCATCGACCGAAACCACAATTTTCACGTTCGCATACAGCTGCTTGACTTCCTGCGCTTTCGGCGAGGGGGTGCGGTCTGCGAACAGCAGGCCGTCGCCGGAGAATTCGTAATCGCTTGGACGATCGCCGAAATCGCCGCCGTAGCACATGCGTGTCGTGCCGTCGGGCAGCTTGGTCTCGATTGCCTGGTCGATGAAATCCCAAATGAAACCGCCCTGGTACATCGGGTAGCGTTCCAACGCCGTGTATTCGTCCATATTGCCGCACGAATTGCCCATTGCGTGCATGTATTCGCAGGAAATGTACGGCTTCTTTGGACCGTCCGTATGTGCCGGGCTGCCGTCGTTCAGATAGCGTTCGATTTCGTCAGCATGCGCGTACATACGGCTTTCGATGTCCGTCACATCCTCGAATTCGCGCATGTGCACGGAACCCTCGTAATGTACCGGACGATTCGGATCAATCGTGTGCGCGTGGCGATACATCGCACGAAAAACCTCGCCCGCGCTCGACTCGTTGCCAAGCGACCAGATCAGCACGCTCGGATGGTTGTAATCGCGGCGCATCATGCTGTTGATGCGGTCCACGCACGCGCCCTCCCATTCGGGGCGGCTGCCGGGGATGCCGTCTTCAGGACGCTCGACATTGTTTGCCACCCACGTGCCGTGCGTCTCCATATTCGTCTCGTCGATCAGATACAGACCGTACTCGTCGCACAGGTCGTACCAATACTCCTGGTTGGGGTAGTGGGAGGTGCGGATGGCGTTGATGTTGTGCCGCTTGCAGAAGACCACGTCGGAAAGCATGTCCTCGCGGGTGATCGCGCGGCCGCGCTTCGCGTCGAATTCGTGGCGGTCCGCGCCCTTGAACACGATGCGCTTGCCATTGAGCGTCATAATGCCGTTTTCGATGCGGAACGTGCGGAAGCCGATCTTCTGCGTCACGGTTTCGATGATGGCGCCGTCATGTCCGACGACGCGTACGGTCAGCGTGTACAGCGTCGGCGATTCCGCGCTCCACGGCGCGATGTTCGTCATTTTGCCGGAATTAAGGGCGATTTCGCCGTTGCAGGCCTGCGTTGATTCCCATACGACATTTCCGTCGCCGTCGCGCAGCGTGCTTTCGATAGTCATCGCGTCGGCGGGGTTGCGCAAGGTGAGTGCCGCGTTGAGTTCGGCGGTGTCGGCCGTACCGGCGGTGTCGGCTGCGGTGTAGTCGGCTTCAAGCTGCACGGTTTCGACGTGCGTATGCGGCTGGGCGGCGAGCTCGACGGTGCGGAACAGGCCGTGCAGTCGCCAGAAATCCTGGTCTTCCAGCCAAGAGGCGCTCGAATATTCGTAGCAGGCGACGGTGAGCGTATGCTCGGCTTCGGGGGAATCGGCGGCGTTGCCATTGCCGTTTCGCAGCGCTTCCGTCACATCGAATTCGCTCGGTGTGAATCCGTCCTCGCCGTAACCCACGAACGTGCCGTCAAGCCATACGTAGATCGCGGTGGCGGCACCGTGGAAGGTGAGGCTGACCGTGCCGTCGTTTTCCAGCGTGCGCGCAAGCTGCGCGTCGAGCGCGAATCGACGGCGGTAGATCGCCACATGGTTGTTTTCCGGAATATTTGGCGCCTGCGGATCCTCGTGACCGTCCCACGGATATTGGATGTTGACGTACTTGTTCTTGAGATAGCCGGCCATCTGCAAGTGGCCCGGCACCTCGATCGCGCCGAAATCGCCATCCTCGAAATCGACGGCCGCGAACGGAGCGCTTTCCACGTCCACGTTGCGCGCTTGTTCGATACGAACCTTCCATTCGCCGTCGAGGCTCTGCTTCGGCTCGCTCGTCTCGCCGATGACATATCGGTGGCTGGAATGTGCCGGCTTGCGGTTCGCTGCGAACACCGTCGGATCGGTGAGCCAGCTTGCACTTGCCGTGGTTGCATGTACGATTGCGAGTTCGGCTGTATCTGCCATCTTGCATCCCCCTGTATTACTTGGTGTCACTGCATCGTTGCGGTTGCGCCGTGCGATGTTGCACGACCGTTTAGTAATGAATTTTACTAACTACCGATAATATATCACACTTCATGGTATCGTGCATCCGTCGCGTGCCATGCATCGTTCCGCCACATGTCCATTTTTCACACGCCGAGGATGTGCGATAATAACAGGATGCACCGATGGCGTCCGCCCGGTGCCCACAACCGCGCAGCGTTGCCTCGCCTTTGCAAAATGCTTGCGATTCCGCGGATTTTCGATTTCCGCGATTCGAGGCATACGTAAGACGGGGGAGAGCTGACTACTCCGCGGCGCTCCCAAGGAGATCACCATGGATGATCGCAAGAAAGATCAGTCCATCCAGTCCCATGCCAATTTTGACGGCGATTCCGCTACGGGCGATCGCACGCAGATTCGGCAGGATCAGCAAAACCAGCAGCCGCCACAAATCGACCCGTCGCTTGCCGACGCGCAAGCCGTGGCCGCATCGCTCGGCGTCGATCCGAACACCGGTCTGAGCCAAGCCGAAGCTGAACGCCGACTCGCGCAATACGGGCCGAACGAGCTCGCATCCGCACCACCCGTGCCAAAATGGAAGAAGTTCCTGGCGCAGTTCAAAGACCCCCTCGTCTACCTGCTGCTCGCTGCCACCGGCATCTCGCTCATCGCATGGTTCATCGAAAAAGCCAACGCTGCGCCAGGCGCGGAAGGCGGCGAAATACTGCCGTTCGACGCCATCGTCATTGTGCTTATCCTTATCGTCAACGCGGTACTCGGCTACATTCAGGAATCGAAAGCGGAAGAAGCCGTCGAAGCGCTCTCCCAAATGACCGCGCCGCAAACCAACGTGCTGCGCGACGGCAAAATCGCACGCATCAACACCGTCGACGTGGTGCCGGGAGACATGGTCGTGCTCGGTGAAGGCGACTCCATTCCCGCCGACGGACGTCTGCTCGCCGCCGCCAGCCTGCGCGTGGCGGAAGCGAGCCTGACCGGTGAAAGCGTACCGGTCGGCAAAAACGTCGACACACTCGCTGAAGCCAAGGCCTTGGGTGATCGCGCCAATATGGTGTTCAACGGCACGTCCGTGACGCAAGGCACCGGCCGTGCCATCGTCACCAGCACCGGAATGCGCACGCAGGTCGGTAAAATCGCGGACCTTCTGCAGGCCACGGATGATGATGACAGTCCGCTGCAGAAGGAAATGAACTACGTTTCCAAGATTCTCGGCATCGCGGTGTGCATTATCGCGGCGGTCGTGCTGGTGGCGCTTGCACTGACCGAAGGCTTCAACGACATCCACGACGTAATCGATTCGCTGCTGCTATCCGTTTCGCTGGCCGTCGCGGCCGTGCCGGAAGGGCTCGCCGCGATTCTGACAGTCGTGCTCGCGCTCGGCGTGCGCCGCATGGCCGAACATCATGCGATCGTCAAGAAACTGCATTCCGTGGAAACGCTCGGTTCCGCGTCGGTGATCTGCTCCGACAAAACCGGCACGCTCACCCGCAACGAGATGACGGTGGAACGCGTGGTCACGCCGAGCGGTGAGGTGCAGCTGACCGGCACCGGCTATGCGCCAGAAGGCAGAATGATTGCGATTCCCGACGCTGCTCTGTCTGGTTCCGCCGCTTCCGCCGCACAGGTCGAAGCCGTCGCCACGCTCGCCGTGGGCTCGCTGGCCAACGACGGCGAATTGCGCGAAAACACAGGTGCCGGCGATGGTTCCGCTGCTTCCGACATAACGTGGGAAGCCGTCGGCGACCCGACCGAAGTGTCGCTTATCGTCGCCGCACGCAAGGTGAAGGCCGATCGCAAATACGCCAACTACACGCGCATCGGCGAGATTCCATTCACCTCCGACCGCAAACGCATGGCCGTCGTCGCGCAGGACAACGCCGATGCCGGGCGTCTCACCGTCTTCGCCAAGGGTGCCCCCGATGTACTGCTCGGCTACTGCAGCCGCATCGCGGTCAACGGTGCCGTACGACCGATGACGCAAGGCGATCGCCAGCAGATCCTCGCCGCCGTGGAACGCCTGTCCGCCGAAGCGTACCGCACGCTGGGCCAGGCCTACCGTCCGCTCGGCACCGCTTCGCTCGCCGCAGTGCCGGGCGTGCGCATCAACGCCGCCGGTCACGTCGCCGACATCGCCGACCAAAGCGATGTGCTGGAAAGCGACTTGATCTGGGTCGGCATGGTCGGCATCATCGATCCGCCGCGTACCGAAGTGCGCGATTCCGTCGCCGAAGCGCATCGCGCCGGCATCCGCACCGTCATGATTACCGGTGACCATCCGCTTACCGCGGCACGCATCGCCAGCGATCTGGGCATTATTGAAACGGACGGAGACGGCAGCTCGGTCGGCAGCGCCGACCTTAGTAGCAAAGTGCTCACCGGCGTTCAACTCGACGAGCTGCCGGATGAGCAAGCGTTCGACAAGGCCACCCGCGAAATCTCCGTGTACGCGCGCGTTGCGCCGGAACACAAGCTGAAAATCGTCGAATCGCTGCAACGGCAAGGCAATATCGTGGCCATGACCGGCGACGGCGTGAACGACGCGCCCGCCGTCAAAACCGCGGACATCGGCGTCGCGATGGGCATCACCGGTACCGAAGTTACCAAGCAGAGTGCCAAGATGATCCTCGCCGACGACAACTTCAGCACCATCGTCGAGGCGGTGCGCGAAGGCCGTGGCATTTTCGACAACATCCGTAAGTTCCTGCGCTATCTGCTGAGCTCCAACGTCGGCGAGGTGTTCACCGTCTTCGGCGGTGTGATGCTCGCCGGATTCCTCGGCATCACCCAGCCTGGCAGCCAAGGTGTCACCGTGCCGCTGCTCGCCACGCAGCTGCTGTGGATCAACCTGCTTACCGACGCAGCTCCGGCGCTCGCCATGGGTGTCGACCCGTCCACCGACGACGTGATGGCACGCAAACCGCGCAAACTCACCGATCGCGTGATCGACGGACAGATGTGGGGCGACATCATTTTCATCGGTTTGATTATGGCTGCCGTCACGCTGATTGGCATGGACATGCACCTCGCCGGAGGTCTGTTCACGGACCGTTCCGTGGATGCTGTCGGACATGATGCGCAAATGACTGAGGCGCGCACGATGGGCTTCACCATCCTTGTGTTTGCGCAGATGCTCAACGCGCTGTGCTCTCGCTCGCACGACCAATCGGTGTTCGTTGGACTGTTCGCTAACAAATGGCTGTGGGGCGCGATTGCGTTGTCTGCGCTGTTGCAGGTGGTGGTGATTTACGTGCCGTTCCTCAACACCGCGTTCGGCACGATGCCGCTGTCCGCCGGCGCATGGGCCGAATGCCTTGGATTGGCGATGGTCGTGCTCGTCGCGTCCGAGCTGCGCAAGTGCGTTCTGCGCGCTCTGCGCAAGTAGTCTTTCGTTTTTCCGTCTTCCATCCGCGTTCTGCCGTGCCGTGACCCGTTGCGTCGGCAAAATGCGGATGGATAACGTTGCGTCGGCTTATAGCGCCGCCGCGCTAGACTGGATTGCGATTGGCGGGCGCGCATTGGTTGCGCGTCCGTTCGTATGACGATTGTTCCGGCGTTTTTTGGAGGAATTTCGATGCTGCTGTCCGATCGCGACATTCTCGCCGCACAGGCCGACGGTCATATCTCACTCGATCCGTGGACCCCGGAGATGGTGCAGCCGGCTTCGATTGACGTGCGTTTGGACCGGTTCTTCCGTCTGTTCAACAACCATGCGTATACGTATGTGGATCCGGCGGAGAACCAGGGCGAGCTGACCGAGCAGTTCGAAGTCCGGCCGGACGAGCCGTGGATTCTGCACCCGGGCGAGTTTGCGCTCGGGTCCACATGGGAGTATGTGAAGCTCGATGCATCCATCGCGGCTCGTCTTGAAGGCAAAAGCTCGCTCGGTCGTCTCGGCATCCTTACCCACTCCACCGCGGGCTTCATCGACCCTGGCTTTGAAGGTCATATCACGCTGGAATTGTCCAACGTGTCGACACTGCCGGTGAAGCTGTGGCCGGGCATGAAGATCGGCCAGATGTGCTTCTTCCAGCTGAGCTCGCCGGCCGAGCATCCGTACGGCTCCGCCGGCACCGGCTCGCACTACCAGGGCCAGCGTGGCCCGACCCCGAGCCGCTCCTACGTGAACTTCTATAAGGCCGACATCACCGACTAATCCGACTGTTCTAACTGACCCGGATCTACAGGATGCCCGGCGCGATGTTGTGCGCGGCAAGCCAATCGCGCAAATCGCTGAACTCCTCCATACTTACGGAATGGTCGAGCCCACGATAGCTTTTCTCCGTAAGGAACGTGTGCTCGTCCAGCCACGCGGCGGTCGCGAACAGTTCCGGCATGGGAATCACGGTATCGTTCTTGCCATAGCCGAAGAACGTCGGAATGTTGAGTTCAGCCACGCGATCGTCCGCCGGCGCGGTTCCCGCAACAGTGCCGGGCGCAAGAAAACCGGACAACGAAATCGTCGCCGCGTAGCGTTCCGGGTGCACGCGCAGCAAGTGAATCGCCAGCAGACCGCCCTGCGAAAAACCAATCGGCACCACGGCACGGTCGTCGGGAATGTTCGCCGAAACCCAATCGTCGATTGCTTTCGCTGCGGCGAATGCGTCACGGTCCAAATCCTCGCCGGTATCCACACAATCATGCAGCCACGAGTACGCGCCGGGTGCAAAGCGGCCAGCCGGCTGCAACGTCAGCGGCGCGCGCAACGAGGCGAAATCGTTGTATGGCGCGACGTAGCGCATCATGTCGGCCAAGTCCGTCTCGTTCGACCCCCAGCCGTGCAGACACAGGAACAACGGTCGTTTCGGCGCGGTGTTGCCGCCGCCGCGCGAATACTGCACATGCGTGATTTGCAGCGGTTCACCGAAACGTCCCGGCACCACGTCCGATTCGCGGCCGATCAGCTTGGTCTTATCATTGCTGTCTGCGCTGCCTGTTGTGTTTTCGATTGCGTCGCTCATGATTTCCAATATAGCGTGCGATTGTGGCGTACGCTCGCAGTGCGAAAAGATCCGTGAAAAGGGACGTGAAACAAGCCGTGAAACAAGCTGGGAAAGGGAGGCGAAGCAAGCGGCGAAAAAAGAAGACCCCGGCGGGATTGGCCGCCGGGGAGAGAAAGGAGAGAGAAGAAGAAAGGGTTCAATTGTCGGGAACTCTTGTGTTCCTGGTCGGCTCGTTGTGCTGACAGTTCATATATAACCATTCGATGCTGAGCGCATGTTTGGTGTTTTCTGAAAACTTCCTGAAAATCCGATGGCGATTTCGTTCAGGCGCAATTTGGCACAGTTCCCGACGAACACGATTTCGGCTGGATGCGATTCCAGCCGATCGTCCGCCATTGCGCAATCGTCCGTCGCCACGCGATCCGAACGCCGGAAATCGAAAAAACGTCAGATCTGCGCGTCCGCATCCACGCTCATCACATACACGTTGCGTCGCAGCTGCTTGCTTTGCGCACGCGTGATGTCGCCGGCCTCATACATGTCCTGGATCACGCCCAGCTCGATGCCGTAGCTTTCACGCTTGACCTCCTCGGCCTGTTCCTGCGCTTCGGCGCTGATGCCCATATTCGGACGCGCCCTCAACGCGGATTCGCTGCGTCGGTAGTCCAACAGCAGGCCGGAGCAGTGCTCGGTGTTGTACGTGTCGCCGCCCATCTCCTCATACAGTCGGTCGATCACATGTTCGATCGCATCCACCTGCACCACATAATCCACCTGTGTCATACTGATATGGGCCGGAAAATTCGGGAACGGAACCAGGCAGTCCGTGATCGCCACCACCCTGTCCGCATGGCGGGCATCCACCATGGCATAGGAAAGCACGCCGCAGTTGCTTTTTCCTCCGATCCCCCGGCAATTCCCGTATTCATCACAAGTAGGCGCTCCGATAAAGGCAATGTCGATCTGCGTCTCGCCCGTTACTATGGCCCTCACACGGCCTCCGTGGGACCGCATAACGGCAAGTCCCTTAAGCTTTCCGTTCGAGATCGCTTCTCCGATTTTTCCCCTTACTCCCGATGACTGGATATTGGTGATCGTCCCATCCTCAATATAGGGAACGATCGGATCATGGGCCTTCCCCAGAGAGCTGGCGCAGATGGTGATATCCCTGATCCCCATCCTGTGGATTTCTTCCATCACCATATTTACGATATAATCCCCGTCCCGGAAGTGATGATGGAAGCTGATCGTCATTCCATCCCGGATCCCGCATTTTACCAGAACGTCATGTATGCTGTTTTCCAGCTTGCTTCCGTTTGAATTGATCACACAGGCTGTTTTCGGCCCGTGTACCCTGAATTCCCTTCCGTCAAAATGATCGTTTCCCTGAAAAACCTCTTTTCCCGTCAGCTTCAGTATTTCTTCCGGAATCTCTCTCCCAACTGCGTTTATCATGATTTCTTCTCCCTGTATACCCCGGACGCCTCTGCCAGTGCGAGGATCCTTTTTGCCCCGTCGTAGAACGCGATGTCAATCATCTTCCCGTCCACGGTGAAAACGCCTGTTCCCTGCGCCTTCTTTTCATCGATTTCCCTGACTACCTTCTCCGCGAAAATAACATCCTGCTCAGACGGCGTGTAAATCTCATGCACAATGTCG
>OGPA01002119.1_pt1 | contig 14829 bp, 12 predicted proteins | sample 1552841 | NCBI WGS metagenome assembly OGPA01 (sample SAMEA2579916, study PRJEB22360) | human gut metagenome | reverse complement strand
ACTGCATATAAAGAATCTTCAAACACCCAGGTTTCTTCTTTTTTCGTCTGTAAATGTTCTCTTGCCAGTTCGAATACTTTAGGACTTGTCTTTCCTGCTCCTGCCTCTTCACAGGTAATCATCCCGTCAAAATCTTTCCATACACCATTACGTACAAGAGCTGCCTTTGCCATCTCTGCATCCGTTGCTGTCGCAATCATTAACCTGACCTGATTTTTCTTTAACTTTTGTATCAGATCACAGACACCCGGTTTCAGTACTACCTCTTTAAAATAAAAATCTTTTACTACCTGATTGACACCTTCTAATATTTCCTCTATCGTTACGGAAAGTTTATATTCTGTTTGCATATATAAGGCACCTTCCGGAAGGGATAATGCATCAAGTCTTTCCTTTAAATCTGACCTGGCTTTTATGCCAAGTGTGGCAAGATATCTCGCCCCGGCATTCTCCCAGACAGGCATCGAATCAAGTAAGGTTCCGTCAATATCAAAAATTGCTCCCTTTATCACACGCAAAGACCTTCCTTGTCGTTTACCATTGCTGTCGTTTTTTCCAGTAAAACTCCTGTAGCATCTTCAATATCTTTTGCCGCAAAAATAGCACTGACAACTGCAATTCCACAAATACCGCTTCCTTTCAGCGTCAGAATATTATCGGCTGTAATTCCACCTATCGCAATAACCGGGATATGAACTGCTTCACAAATTGCTTTTACTCTTTCTTTGCTGATAGCGGATGCATCCTTCTTCGTTGATGTAGAAAAAACAGCTCCAACTCCAAGATAATCTGCCCCCATCTTCTCTGCAAGAACTGCCTGTTCTACTGTCTGTGCAGACACACCAAGAATCTTATCCTCTCCAAGAATCTTTCTTACATCATCCGCTTCCATATCGCTTTGTCCGACATGCACCCCGTCTGCATCCATCTCCTTCGCAATCTTTACATTATCGTTAATGACAAATGGAACATGGTATTTGTGACACAATTCTTTCAGGGCGATTGCTTCTTCCAGAAAATGTTCTTCATCTAATTCTTTTTCCCGAAGCTGGATAAATGTCGCTCCACCTTTTAATGCTTTTTCTACCTGTTCATACAGTGTTTCTTCTCCAAGCCAGGAACGATCTGTTACCGCATATAAAAGTAAATCTTTTTTTAACTGTTCTCTGTTAACACAGCTCATACTTTGCTCTCTCCTCTAAATATACTGTTCAAGAATGCTCCAGCATTCTTGTTGCGAGATGCACGTCATGCAATGCATGACAGACTTCTAATTATTCAAAAAATAAATACACTTACATGAATTGTCATATATTCATAAATGGGAAGTAAATTAAGGATATCCTCTTAGAATATGGATAAAGAAACGATAAAACAATAATAACTTCTAAAACTGAAAATACGTATCAAAGAAATATCAGAATTTTAAACTGACTTTAAATGATTTTAAACTCTGAAAAGAAAAACGCATATACACCAATTACGGTATATATGCGAATCAATCTACGCTATCCCTACGTTGGCATTATCCAAATCAGGTTATGGGTCTAAGCACCTTAGCTTACTCTCAGCCTGCTCCTGCAAGCTCCCCGTATATGAATTTACCAATATAGTACGCTATTTATTCAAAAAAAGCAAGCATAAATTCCAAAACAATCTTTAAAAACAATCTTTAAAAACAATCTGTGATCTATATATCAGTTATCCTAATGCAACATCTAAAATCATCATAAGACTAAACCCTGCCGCAAACATAAAAATGCCAATATTTGTTGTTTCTCCAACCGACATTTTCGGAACAAGCTCCTCCACAACGACATAGATCATCGCTCCCGCTGCAAAGCTTAAAAAATACGGAAGAACCGGAACAACCAGACTGGCTGCCCATACAGTAAACAACGATGCCACCGGTTCTACTGCCCCGGAAAGGACTCCATATATGAATGCTTTTCTTTTTGACATTCCTTTTGTACAAAGTGGCATTGAAATAATCGCCCCTTCCGGGAAATTCTGAATCGCAATTCCTAATGCAAGAGAAAACGCTCCCATTGCTGTAATATGATCTGCATGATTCAATAATCCCGCATAGATCACTCCAACAGCCATTCCCTCTGGAATATTGTGAAGGGTCACCGCCAACAGTAGATTATCTTTTTGTTCTCCTTCTATGCATTCCGGTGGAGCAAAATAATCAATTGCCATTAAAAATAAAATTCCAATCCAAAATCCAATTGCTGCCGGAATAAAACGCCACACTCCAAGTGAAGCCCCCTGTTCAATTGCCGGAAGCAACAAACTCCATATTGATGCTGCTATCATTACTCCCGCTGCAAATCCAGTAAGTGCTTTCTGCATCCCCTTGCCAAGTTCATTTTTCAAAAAAAATACACAAAATGCACCTAATGTTGTTCCTATAAAAGGAACACTGAGACCTTTTATTATCTCTATAAGCATAAAATCCCTCCAAAGACATCTTTATTAAGCATCTCTTGCAGATTTTTATTTTATTATTTTTTATTTTAAAATAAAAATCTGTCCTATTTCTTAATATGTCTTTGAAGGGAAATGTTTCTTTTTTTATTTCTTTTTTTACAACATCTTTTTCTTTTTAAAATAAGCAACACATAAAATTACGATCGTAAGGCTTAAAATAATCACACCAGGATATCCATTTTTTAATTCTGGCATATCTTCAAAGTTCATTCCATACCAGCCTGTAATTAATGTAAGCGGGAAAAAAATTGTCGATATTACTGTAAGAAACTGCATAATTCCGTTTTGCTGTGTATCAACCTGCGCCTGATATGCATCCCAGATCTGCTGGGCATACTCAAGCAAATGCGAACTTTTTCCAAGTAAACGGTCTGCTCTGTCTGTAATCGTTCCAAAATATTTTAATTGCTTTTTGGCAAAAAATCCATTTTCATTTTCTTCTAATTCTTTTCCCATATCCATAATTTCATCGTAATAACTCCTAAGTGTCAAAAGTTCTCTTCGAATCGGAAGAAAACTGCTCTGAAACCTTTCCACTTTTCCATCCATAACCTCTTCTTCCAGATGCATTAATCTCTTTTCATACTGACCAAGAAGTTCCAAATCCCGACTGACAAATTCCAGTACAAAATTATAAATAAATTTTTCTTTTGTCTCTCCCTGCCGGGACTTTTTTCTTTGGATTCTCCGGATTAAACGATAAGAAAAATCATCATCGTCTACAATAACCATATGCTGCCGATTAATAAAAAATAATATTTTATATTGACTGCCTAAAACATCTAACAATTTAGGAATACAAAAAGAACCTGCCAGACATTCCTGCTGTGTTTCTAATTTACAAAATCCAACCTCAGAAAGATTTATCTCCCCTTCATAAACCATCTGAGCCTGCAGCATAGCTTCTTTTGCCTCAGAAGATGTTATTAAAAAAACGGATGGAATATCGGTCTCATTTTCTGCTTTCAGTTCGATAAGTCTCTCCCCTAAAGCATATCTCATATATTGTTCTCCACTTTCTGTGCATTCATATATGCCTGATCATAGAAAAATTCCTGTGAATTTAACGGTGTTTCCTGCACTGCCACAATCTCATAATTTCCATGGCTGTCTTCTTGTCTTGCTTTTTGGTTATCGCTAAGCATTGTGATAAACATTTCTTCTAACTGCATCTTTAAATCTTTATCATAAATTGGTGCTGCAACTTCCACTCTTCTTAATGTATTTCTCGTCATAAAATCTGCTGATGCAATATAAATTTTTTCTCTTTCCTGCGTTCCAAAAATATAGATACGAGAATGTTCCAGAAATCTGCCAACAATACTTCTTACCTGAATATTCTCTGTTTTTCCTTTTACCCCCGGAATCAGACAGCAGATTCCACGAATTACCATATCAATCTTTACTCCTGCCTGTGAACCTTCGATCAGCTTATCAATAATCTTCTTATCAGTAAGTGAATTCATTTTTAAACCGATATATGCTTCCTTTCCTTCTTTAGCATAGGATATTTCCTCATCGATCATCGATAAAATTCTGTTCTGAAGACATCTTGGCGCAACAAGCAGATACTCTACATTGTCCACTGTCTCTTCCATGGAAAGTGCCTGGAATACTTTTGCTGCTTCAACTCCAATCTCTACATTGGCTGTCATAAGAGATAAATCTGTATATAATCTTGCTGTTTTTTCATTATAATTTCCTGTTCCGATCTGTGTATAGTATTCTACCTGACCCTCGGACTTTCTTGTCACAAGACATAACTTTGAATGCACTTTGTAACCGTCTAATCCATAGATTACACGACAACCGGCATCCTCTAATCTTCTGGACCATTCAATATTGTTTTCCTCATCAAATCTCGCCTTCAGCTCTACAAGAACAAGTACTTCTTTTCCATTTTCCGCTGCATCGATCAGATATTCTACAATTTTACTATGCTTTGCAACACGATATAATGTCATCTTAATAGAAATAACATCTTTATCATTTGCAGCTTCTCTTAAGAAATTAAGAAATGGTTTCATACTTTCATAAGGATAAGAAAGTAATTTATCTTTTTCTTTAAGCTGTGGAAAAATCGATTCATCTTCTTTAAACTGTGCTGATCTTTGTGGTATTCTTTTTTCGTAAAATAATTCTGGAACTTTTCTTAATGTATCCTGAATTTCAAAAACAAACGACAGGTCTAACGGAGACTGTACCTGAAATACATGATCGGAATCCAGCTCTAAATAATCACATAAAATATCTACAATCTCGCCATCCATCTCTCTTGTGAGTTCTAAACGAACCGGCGCAAGCTTCTTTCTTCTCTTGATCAATTCCGTCATGAAATCTCTGTAATCCAGATCTTCATCATATAATGCATCTGCATCAATATCTGCATTTCTCGTTACACGAATCAATGACTTTGCTTTAATATTATATCTTTCAAACACTTTTGGAATATAATGTAAGATCAATTCTTCTACCAGCATATAGGTTCCCGCTGTTGGCAATTCAACTAATCTCTTAAATCCTGTATTACTGCATGGAATAATACCAAGCTTTTCCTTTCCGCTCTTTGTCTGTAATACTACAACCGCATAAATTTCGTTATTTTTCAAAAAAGGAAATGGCTGTCTTTTTCCTACAATCGTTGGAGAAATCACTGGCGCAATTTCACTTAAAAAATACCTTTCAAGATATTCGCTTTCTTTCTTTGAAACCTTTCTAAAGTCAACCATTCGGACTCCCTGCTCCTCAAGCTGTCCCATAATTGTTTCATAAACCGCATCCTTTCTGCGGTTTAACTTTGTTACCTGATGCAGCACTGCCTGAATCTGCTCTTTTGCCGTCATTTTCGTTTTATTATCACGCATCTTTCCACCAAGAAGCATCTGATCAATCAAAGATCCTACTCTCACTCGGAAAAACTCATCCAAATTACTCTGATAAATAGAAGCAAACGTCAGCCGTTCACATAATGGCACCTTTTTATTTTCTGCCTCTTCTAATACTCTCTCATTAAACTTTAACCAGGATAATTCCCTGTTCATATATACCTGCTGACTCATTTATCAATTTCCTCCATAAAATCATATTTTCTCTCTGAATCTCCTCATATCTGATATATTTATCCCTTATATCTGATAACTGGGCTATGATAACACAGGAAAGTAAAATCTGAGAAAGCAGTCCCGTAAAATGAAAGTAAAATACTAAGTTCCGGTTTTCTGTTTTTGAAATGAAATAGAAATTCGTGTTTTTGAGTTCATCCGCCTATTTTGATAAATGTAAGATTGCTTCTAATACTCCTCCAGCGACACATCTTGCTTTATCGGATATATGATAGCAATTTTCCTGTTCTTTTATTCGTGGATCGACATCTGCTATTTTTAATCCTTTTTTTACCGGATATCCTTCCCGGATCATACCACGAATCACACCGCCGATAACCGTTTCCACTGGCGTTCCCTCGATATCTGCGAGTATATCTCCTGGCTCTACGATTTCACCAATCTGCCTTAAAATGTGTAACTTTCCTGTAGCAGGTGCATGAATGACCCGCTCTTTTGCATAACCCCCTATCATTCCGGGAATTCCGGTATTCGGAGCTGCTTCTCCTTCATAGATGACTCTGCCAAGATTGTGGCCTCTTTGCGTTTCAATCACTGCATCCACATCTTTTCCTGCACAAAACCCCGGACCGACTCCAATAACAACAGGCGCATCTGTTATCTTTGTTCCAAGATTTTTCTTTGCCAATATAGCATCTACGACTACTGGAGGATGCAGAGTCTCTATTGTACTTCCATTTTCATCAATCATCACCGGAATCTGTCCCTGTTCATAAATTGCAAATGCCTCTTCTAATGAATCTGCCCGTTTTGCAATTACACCTTCCACCTCGACTTCTTTATCAAAAACTGCTTCGCAAAAACTGATTGTTCGGCGAATACAGCTTGGATTCGCAATTTCTAATACCAATACAGGAAACCTGCTCTGATGTAATTTATAAATCGTACCTGTGGCAATATCTCCGCCACCGCGGACTATGATTAATTTTTTCTTCCATTTTTCAAATGTATGCATTTCTCTTTCCTCATATTTTTTCTTTGTGAAAAATATTCTCTTTCCATTCTGTGTGTGATATATTATATACTATATCATGATACACAAATCTGTTTCTAACTATCCGTCACAGAACGGAATCATGTTTAAGCAATATTAAATATACTATCGAACGAAATCCAGGTCAAATATTTGATTACGAATATTTGAAAAATCATTTTTTTATTTTATTAATTTTTCACAAGGGAGCTTTATTTTGAAAAAAAATTTTTTTAACCATAACCTTTCTTCTCTTCTCGTTCTTACTGACAGCCATATCTTAACCTTTATCGGTGGGGGTGGCAAGACCTCTCTTATGAATACTCTTGGCATAGAATTTGCAAAACAGAGAATCCCAACGCTTCTTACTACAACAACGCATATTATGAAGCCAGACTTCCTTCCCAGTAAAGCTTGTATTGAAGAAGAGAATTTAGAACAGATAACCTCCTTTTTTACGAATTTAGAGAAAGATATTTTACCTCTTGCCGCTTTAGGAATTCCTGAAAAAAAGATATATAATAAAGTCAAATGGAAAAGTCCGTCTATAAACTTTATGAAAAAACTTTCCCTATTTTCACGAAAATATTCTAATATTTCTTTGCGTATTTTATGCGAAGGCGATGGTTCTAAAAGACTTCCGATCAAACTTCCTAAAGATGGAGAACCTGTTTTTTTCCCAAAGACAGATACCGTTATCGGCGTAATTGGACTATCCTGTCTTGGAAAACCAATAAAAGAGATGCTTTTTCGTTACGAACTCCTTCCAAAACTCATTTTTACTCAAAAAAATTTTTCTTCACAAAATAATTTCACGAAACTGCCACAAACCACACACAACATCACTACAGACTTTTTATACTGGCTATGTCTTTCTGAAAATGGGCTTCGGAAAAATATTTCTTCCGAAAAATTTTGTATTGTTTTTAATCAGGCGGATGTTCTCGACGAAAAAGCTCTCGCGGAAATGATTACATTAAGAAATAAAATAAGGGATGAGGGAATTTCCTGTCATATTCTTTCCCTGAAAAACAAATATATTATTAAGTAATAATTTGCCGCAGGCAAGCTGACACTCTCAAAGAGAGAAAGGTCCGTCTTGCCTGCGGCAAATTACTACTTATCTAATAACTCTTGTTCATCTACTCCTTCTAAGACTGGTGCATCTTCTGGCAAAAATTCAATAAGATCTTTATCAAGACGACCGACTCTTGCTTGAGAGTAAACATAATATCCGGCATCTTCTAATCTTTTTCTTCCCTTCTGGAAAGACTTTTCAATCAATATTCCAATCCCGGTTAAATCTGCACCGGATTCTTTTATGAGGCGGCTGGCTCCCATAGCTGCTTCTCCATTTGCAAGGAAATCATCAATTAATAAAACTTTATCGTTTTGATCAATATAATCCTGATATAAGGTCAGTTCATAGCTTGTTCCTTTTGTAAAGGAAGTTACTCTTGTCTGATATACTTTTCCGTTTAAAATTTTGGAAGTCTGTTTCTTTAAAATGACCATAGGAACATCCAGATATTTTGCTGTCATCAATGCAGGAGCAATTCCTGAACTTTCAATAGTAAATACTTTTGTAATTCCGTACTCTTTAAAATGCTCTGCAAAATCTTTTCCAAGTGCATCCATAAATTCGGAGTCTACCTGATGATTAATAAAACTATCTACTTTTAATACTGTTTTCCCCAGTGCTTTTCCATCTTTTTTTATTCTTTCTTCCAATAATTTCACTTTTTCCACCTCATATTATGTTTTTTTCCAAATTTATTTTATCCTCTTGATAATCCATATCTGATAATTCCTGCTCAGTAACATAAACTTTATATATCATTTCCGGATGTTCTTTTGCAATCCGCTTACCTCCCTTATCCCCTTCTAATTCCATCAGTTCTTCAAATAGGATTTTAGGAAATATTACGGGATTTCCTTCTCTTTCTTTTGTTACACACATATGGATTCCTTCTGGATTTCTGTAAAAGCTTTCAAAAAGCTTTTGCAAACTTTGTTTTTGCAATAACGGCTGATCACAGACCATAAAGCAACAACCGGCATATTTTTCGTAATCTTTTGACTGTCTCAAATGACGAATTCCCAAATGAATGGATTCTGAAATTCCACGTTCCGGATGGTCATTCCATACAATATCCATCTTCGGGGCATTTTCTTTTACATAATGCTTAATCGGCTCATATCTCGTTACAATAATTTTCATTGCTGCATCAGATGCACATGCCAAGTCTACGGCATAGGTAAAAAGGCATCGATTCCCAAACGGTTCTAATAGTTTATTTGAACCAAATCGTTCACTGTAACCCGAAGCCATGAGTACGACAGCTATACGTCTCTCCATTCCTCTATGCTTCTTCTCTTTCTAGAAGTCCCATCATAACCTGTTCCGCTGTAATTGGAAGGGTTCGGAAACGAAGTCCTGTCGCATTATATACTGCATCCGCAATTGCCGGTGCCGGTGTATTGATTACAATCTCTCCGATAGACTTTGCTCCATAAGGACCGGTTTGCTCATAACTGCTCTCAAATTCCACGCTGATACTGCCCATATCAAGTCGTGTAGGAATCTTATAGGACATAAAGTTTCGATTCTTCATCTTTCCTGCCTCTGTATACTGCACATCTTCATACAGAGTCATTCCCATTCCCTGCACAATACCACCTTCTGTCTGTATACGTGCAAGGTTCGTATTGATAACGGTTCCACAGTCTACGGCAGCTACGTAATTAATCGGAGTAATCTTTCCGGTTTCTAAGTCCACTTCAATCTCTGCAGCTCCTGCCATAAATGGTGGTGGTGAAACTGGTGAAGTATGAGACTCTGTCACTTCGATTATTCGGCCATTTCCTGCTTCTAAACTTGTAATCAGATCAGATAATGTCATGCTGTGTTCTGGATTATCATTCTCGCTGATCGTCTCTCCATCAAAATCTACTTCGCCTGACTTTAGTCCCATAATTGCAGCTGCTTCCTCACAGATTCTCTTTCTCATGGATTCACATGCCTTTACAACTGCACCACCGGTAACATACGTTGTACTTGAAGCATAGGAACCACTATCATATGGCGACTGATCGGTATCTACTCCACGAACAATGATGTTATCCATATCACAGCCAAGACCATCCGCTGCCATCTGTGCAAGAATGGTATCACAACCGGTTCCCATATCAGAACATCCAATCATTAATGTGTAAAATCCATCATCATTTAACTTAAGCTGAACAGATCCTACATCCAGACCACCTATACCGGAACCCTGCATTGCCATAGCCATTCCTACAGAACGAACCGTATGCGGACCTGTTTTCACATATGGATACTTTTCATCCCATCCGATCATTTCTTTTACTTTAGCGACACATTTATCGAGATTACAAGACTTTGCGACCTCTCCAAAATAATTCGTTAAAACGTCACCTTCTTTTACCATATTCATTTCACGAATCTTAACCGGATCCATATTTAATTCATGTGCCAGTTCGTTCACAGCAGATTCTACTGCAAAGATTCCCTGCGTTGCCCCGTAACCACGATAAGCTCCGGCGGACACTACATTCGTATAAACAACCTCAGTCTTGAAGCGGAAAGCTTCCATATTGTATAAAGATAATGACTTCGTACCTGATAAATCTACAGTTGTCGGACCATGTTCTCCAAATGCGCCGGTATTAGAGAGTGTAGATAAATCTATTCCCCGGATTCTTCCGTTTTTATCTGCTCCTAATCGTACATGTACCTGCATCTCATGTCTTGGTGAGCCATGAATAAAACATTCTTCTCTTGTAAATACTATTTTAGCCGGCTTCCCTGTTTTATAAGTTACAAATGCCGGATAAATTTCTACTACCGCCGTCTGTTTTGCGCCAAATCCTCCACCAATTCGTGGTTTTACCACTCTGACCTTGGATTTTGGAATATTTAATCCTCTGGCAACGATTCTTCTTGCATGAAACGGAATCTGTGTAGAGGATATTACCTTGATTCTTCCGTAAATATCAATAGAAGTAAAGGCACAAAATACTTCCATCATCGCCTGACTCACTGCCTTTGTATGATAGGTCCGGTCAATAATATACTCACATTCTGAGAGCACCTTATCAATATCACCGTTGCCTCTGCACTGAGAAGCACAGATATTTCTCTTTACATCGTTTCCGATATTACTCTTGACTACATAATTATCTTCTGGATGAATAATGATCGGATTATCAATTGCCTTCGTAAAATCAAGAATCGGTTCTAATACTTTATATTTTACCTTAATTCTCTTCATAGCCTGGTTTACGCAGTTCTCATCTTTTCCGGCAATAATCGCAACCGGATCACCGTTATATCGAATATGCTGATCAAGAATAAGTCTGTCATCCGGGCTTGGCTCAGGGAAAGTCTGTCCTGCCTGGGTATATCTTTTCTCTGGTACATCTTTATAAGTAAAAACCGCTTCGATTCCAGGAACTTTTAATGCTGCATCCACAGAAATATCTTCAATCCAGGCATGCGCATGAGGACTTCTTAATAACTTCACCACCAGACAATCCGCCGGGGCAATATCATCTGTATATACCGGGCGGCCGGAAAGAAGAGCCTGTGCATCTTTTTTTACGATTGCTTTATTTACAAATCTGGTATTTTCCATCTTTTGTATTATTCCTCCACTCCAAAATATTTTGCAAGGGCACGATACTGACCCTGATATCCCGTACATCTACATAAATTACCGGCTAAATATTCCTTTACCTGCTGCATTGTCGGATTCGGAATTTCTCGTTTTAAAGCCAGTACATTCATTATCATTCCCGGACTGCAGTAACCACATTGATCTGCTCCTTCCTTCGCAAGATAATCTGAAAATTCTGCTGCCTCTTCCTGTACACCTTCTAATGTTGTAATCTTGTGACCTGCTGCTCTCGCTGCCGGAATACTGCAGGAAAGAACCGGTTTTTCATCCATCCATACCGTACAAAGCCCACAGTTTCCTGTATCGCAGCCTCTTTTCATGCTCTTATAACCCTGTTCTCTTAAAAAGTCTAACAGCATCTGATCCGGGGTTGTCTCTGCCTGAAGCTTCTTTTCATTTATAAATAACTCTATTATCATCTGTCTATTCCTCCGTAAGCCGGGAAATACAACGGCTAATCAATACTTTTGACAACTGCTTTCTATACTGTTTGCTTCCTCGGATATTGCTGCCATACTGAAGTTTATCGATTACTCTCTTGGCATATGATGCCACATCTTCTTTGGATAAAGAATCTGCCAGCTCCTCATCAATTACTACTTCTGCATGTTTCGGTCTTGCACCAAGGACTGTTTCAAAACGACCATCTACCATGGCCATCGCACAGGTCAATGTTGGAAAATCGGTTTCTGTCATTCTAAAACTTTCATATGCAGTCTTTCTTCCGTCCTTTTTCACATAGATATGTGTCAAAATGTCGTTATCTAATGGCATATAAATAAATTCTCTTAATGAAACTTCTCCTTTTTTATAGAGGATAACCTGTGTATCACAAGCTAAAAATGCAGTCAGAACATCTGAAAAGCCTAGTTTCGGAAAAATACTTCCACCTACTGTCGCACAATTTCTAAACTGCACCCCAACAATGTGACGAACTGCTTCTTTAAATAAATTCTGAAACTCTTTATTCAATCCCTCATGCATCTCAATGTCACGTAATGTTGCCATACATCCGATTCGAAATCCACCCTCGTCTTCCTCTATACGATCTAATCCAAGTGTAGATAAATCAATCGCATTTAAAATATTTCTGTTTCCCATCTTCAGCCACAGGTTTCCACCAATAATGACATTGTTTCTTCCTTTTTGGTTCAGTTCCCACGCCTGTTCGAGAGACTCTGCCATAATATAATTTCTTATTGTGTGCACTATAACTCTCCTTTGTATTTTATTATCTGCCTACAAGAAAAAATCCTATCTCACAGGATTCTACGTTAATTTATTATTATACATGAAAATCTTTATATTTTCCATACCTCAGCAAAATCCTATAGAAAAATATTAAAAATCTTCTTTAATATCAGAGGACTTATGTATGCCTCTATGTAACATCCCACAAAAAACAATCCTATTATAAGTAAAATTATGATAATCCTGTCTTTAAGTAATGTTTGCGAATTCCCATGCCTTCCCCTTGAAATAGCCATATAAAAATTTCCAATGACCGCATTACGGAATAAGTAAACATATATGATAATAAAAATCATACCATAAAAAACATATTGCGGAAATAAAAAACAGACTCCTCCGATCATGCCTGTCCAACCATATTTTAATACCATGACAGAAAGCAACATTCCAATAAATATCGATGTTATATAATCCAGAAGACAAAAAACAATATATGGCGAAAACAAAAACAGACCAATAAAAAATAATATTAACTGTCTAAAACGTACAAAAAATACATACGAACAAAATGTAGATAAATCTATATTTTCTAACATTTTCATATACTCTGTAAAATCAAGAAAATCAGATAGTTTAAATATCTGCATTTTCATCGTAATATTAAAAAAAAGCGTTCCCGTTATCAATCCTGCTATATACAACATTCCAAGAACTCTTTTGCCTTCAATCGTATAATACATAACATCCTCCCTGCAAACATATTTATATAAAATATATTCACAGAAAATAATCTTATGATTTAATTCATTAGGAGCGGAAGGTCAGCCTTCTATCACCATGGTACCGGAAGGAATCCCATGTAAAAAGTATTATTAAAAAAAGCAAAATTCTTTTTCAAGAATTTTGCTTTTTTATTCTAATCTGTATCAGTCTTCTGCTTATAAGATAAATATCTTACTTTGCGTAATCAACTGCTCTCGATTCGCGGATCACATTGACTTTAATCTGTCCCGGATAACTCAATTCATTTTCAATCTGTTTTGAAATATCCCTTGCTAATAAAATCATGTCAGAATCACTTACCTGTTCAGGAACTACCATAATTCGGATTTCTCTACCGGCCTGAATGGCAAAAGTCTTATCAACTCCCTTGAAGGAGTTAGCTATATCTTCTAACTGTTTTAATCTTGTCGTATAAGTTTCCAATGTCTCCCGTCTGGCACCAGGTCTTGCAGCAGAAATCGTATCTGCTGCCTGTACGATACAGGCAATCAGGCTTGTTGGCTCAACATCACCATGGTGAGATTCCACTGCATTAATTACGACAGAGGATTCTTTGTATTTCTTACACAAATCCACACCTATTGAAATATGAGAACCTTCCATCTCCTGATCGACAGCCTTGCCGATATCATGGAGCAATCCGGCTCTTTTTGCCAAACGTACATCTTCGCCTATCTCTCCAGCTATTAAACCGGATAACTGGGCTACTTCGATGGAATGTTTCAATGCATTCTGTCCGTAGCTTGTTCGATATTTCATCTTACCAAGCAGACGAACCAATTCAGGACGAATTCCATGTACACCTACTTCTAATACAGCGGCTTCTCCTTCTTCCCTCATTGTCTGCTCTACTTCATTCTGTGCCTTCTCCACCATCTCTTCGATCCTTGCCGGATGAATTCTTCCATCAACAATTAACTTCTCAAGAGCAATTCTTGCAACCTCTCTCCGAACCGGATCAAAGCTTGATAAAATAACTGCCTCCGGAGTATCATCAATAATCAGATCGACTCCTGTCAATGTTTCTAAAGTACGAATATTACGACCTTCACGACCGATAATTCGTCCCTTCATCTCATCATTCGGCAGCTGAACTAAAGAAATTGTTGTCTCGGCTACATGGTCTGCCGCACATTTCTGAATCGCTGTTACGACATATTCCTTTGCCTTTTTGGATGCTTCTTCTTTGGCCCTGGTCTTCATTTCTTTGACCATGACCGCCATTTCCCTTTTTACGTCATCTTCGACAGTTTTAAGCAGATAATCTTTTGCTTGTTCAGAGGTTAATCCTGAAATCCTTTCCAGTTCCTGCAGACGTTTTTCATGCAACTCTTCAACTTTTGCTTTCTGTTTTTCGAGAGCGCCTTCTTTATGAGCGAGAGACTGTTCTTTCTTCTCTAATACATCAGATTTACGATCAAGTGCTTCTTCCTTATTCAGGACACGTTTCTCATATCTCTGAAGCTCCATTCTTCGTTCTCTACTTTCCTTCTCAAAGTCATTCTTAGCTCTGAGCGCTTCTTCTTTCGCTTCTAATAATGCCTCTCTTTTCTTTGCTTCGGCATTC
>OGPA01002111.1_pt1 | contig 14926 bp, 15 predicted proteins | sample 1552841 | NCBI WGS metagenome assembly OGPA01 (sample SAMEA2579916, study PRJEB22360) | human gut metagenome | reverse complement strand
GAGGACAGGATGAACTCAGTCTGGATCGTTATGAGGGCTTTCCTCATTTATATCGAAAAGAAGATATCGAGGTGGAAATAAACGGAGAAAAGCAAAAATGTATGGCATATGTTATGAACAGAGGTGAAATATCATTGCCAACAGCAGGATATTATAACACGATTGTAAAAGGTTATCATGAAAACGGATTTGATGAAAAATATCTGGTAGATGCGTTAAAACAAGCATTTGATTACGAACAGAAAATTAAACAGGAAGAATGTGAAGAAATTGCCGAAGAATCTGAGGAACTTGAAGAAGGTTTTCAGATGACAATGGAATGAGGTGTGAAAATGAGATATAAAAGTTTTTATATAAGAATAAAACCTGTCGATAACTTGATTCGACAGGACAAGCAGGGTAGTGATATTTGCTGCAAAGGATATGAAGTTGGGATTTTTGATTCTGAAGAAAAAATAAAGCTTGACGAAATTTCAATTGCAGTAGGTTTTGAAATTCCCAAAGATGATATATACGAGGCGGAGCAGTTAATCAAGGATTATATTGACTGTGAGGAAAAGGAATATGTTCATATGATTGAAGAGCAAGAAGCGCTCAACTTGCAAAACAGATAAATATATAGTATAATAAAGCAAATCATGTAAAGACAGAAGGGAAGCGTTAAAAATGGCAGATCAGACAGTAGTATATGAATTTGAAATAAAGCTTTGTAATCTGGAAGATAAGTATTGGAGAAGAATTGAAATAACTTCAGTAAGTACAGTTGCAAAATTAGCTTATGCAATTATGGCGAGTTTTGAATTAAGTGGAAGTCATTTGTTTAGCATTGAATATGACGATTGTAATTTTATATTTAATAATGATGAGGAATGCTTGAATCCAAGCAAATTTAAATTAATAAGTCTTGAACTGTTAAAAGGCGATACCTTAAAAATGATATATGATTTTGGAACTGAATTGAATTTTAAAATTAAGCTTGCTGCAATAAAAGAATTTAAAAGAGGTACAGGGACTCATTATCCGTATGCTTTATCGGGAGCAGGAACTAAAATTCCTGAAGATATGTTTATTCCGGAATTAATTGAAGAACTTGTTAAAAGGGAAAATTCAAATTCTAAAAGATCAATATGAATCAAAATGATAAACCTAACGCTATTCAACATCATATTTGAATAGCGTTATCTATTCCCGATAGGAATGTTTCCGCTGCACTATTTACTTCTTCCTGAGTAGCAGAATTATTTTCATTAACTGTTTTAGCGCTTGCTAAAGCTACTTTCAGTTCTTCAATATTATTGTATTTAATTTCATCCTCTACCCCTGCAATAAATGTTTCAACCTCTGTTATTTTATTAGCTAAATTTGTTTTATCCACACTAACTATAGGTGTGTTACTCATATTTGGATCAACTATAATCTGTCCAGGCCATTTTAATTCCTCTAAAATAGCTTTAACTGTATCATTTTTTATATATGCTACTGCAGTTGTAGGAACTTTAGTAAACATATTAGATTTAGACTGATATGAAATTGTTTGTGCATAGATATATATCTTTTCAAGTCCTGAGCAACCATAAAAAGATCCCGTGTTAAAAGTAAAATTTTCTCCTTCATAATTAAATATAACTTCCGTTAATGAAGTAGTATTCATAAACATTTGTTGATTTCCTAAAGAATTATAAACATTAGGGAAAATAACTTTTTTAACACTTATTGGATTGCTTGAACTATTTTTTAATAATCCACTTTTCAACAATAAAGTTCCATTTTTATATTCATATGTATTGCCGTCTATAGTAACTTGTTCAGGCATAGTCATTACTGTTAAAGAATTATCAAATTTTGTTAGTTGCAACGCCATTCTCCACTGTATATGTAAAGCAATTATCTTCATTTGTTGCATAGATTAAAGTTCCCATAGAATTTAATCCAACTAATGCGGATAATGCAAAAGCTATTATGCTTTTTAATTTGTTAATCTTCACTTTTTATTCCCTCCCATAAGAAAACATCTGCCTTAAAGCAAGGCAGATGTCATAATCATTTATTCATTATTGCATTTATCAATTCTGTTCCCGATTCAATAATCATATTAGAATTTCTATCAAATAAAGCAAATCCGTATTGACCTGTATAACCATTATCCCAATATGCAGTTACAATATTGTAAGTTTCTGCGGTTCTATTTAATGCACTTAAATAAATTATTCTATTAAAATCATTTTCTTTATTAACTGCACCATATTCTCCAATGATAACAGGCATATTTAAACCATTTGCAAATGCAGAAATCTTTTGCATTTGTCCCTGCATATATGCAAGTTCTGTTTCTTCATCCCATTCTGCTGTGCCTTGTTCATTCAATGTAAAATCATACGGATCATAGTAATGAACAGAAATCATTAATCTATTTGCTGTTGTATCTGTCGGTTTTTTAAACAGACCGCTTATTGTAAGATCAATATTTGTGTTATATCCGGGAATAAGCAATCATCTGTCTGAGTTACCGTCAACGCTTCTAACAGCGTTTACAAATGTCTGATTCAGTGCATTGATATTTTCATATGCAAGTGAAGAAGTATATCCATAGCTGTTACCTATCATTACCTCATTCATACTCTCAAAAATCAAATGCTGATCATATCCTGCAAATGTTGTTGCAATCTGAGTCCAAACTGCTGAGAACTTGTTAAGCATTGCTGTTCTATCTTCACCCTCAGTCAAGGAAATATCAATCCACTTACCTGTTACATCCTTGCTTCCGTCATGGTGCATATCCATGATTACATACAGTCCTGAATCCAAAGCATAGTCTACTACGGTTTTTATTCTGTTCATCCACGCTGTATCGATAGCATATCCATTTTCAGCGCTGCCTATCTTATCCATGAATGATTCTCACGGTGTCAAAACCACTAGCCTTAACAAGTTCAAACAATGATTTATTTACAGTAGGATTTCCCCAAATAGTTTCTCCGACTGTACCATTATCAGTTGAATCAAGAGCATTTCCTAAGTTCCATGCTTTACCCATCATAGAAGTAAGCTGTGAAGCTGTTCTGTTATTTATCTCTGTAATATCAGCAGAACGGTTGTCATAGATTCTGATTTGCGTTACCGTACAATCACTGAAATACAAATTAATTGCTGTTAATGCTGTGCTTAACTCATAGGTATATACCTTTTCGCCTGTTTCAGTTACTTGAACATCTCCACCAGCAATCGTTTCATTATTCTGATTGAAAATTTTAGCCTACACTTTACCGCTGACAGGTATTTCAGCATAATTTGCTGTTACTTCAATTGTAGGATTAAAGTATCTGTCAAATGGAAGACTTGAGATAGCTATATTCTCTGTTCCGCCGTTGACATTTACTTTATAATCACTTGAAACCATTTCAGATTCAGTTCCCATTGTCCAGTTACCTGTTATGGTTATGTCGCTTGGAACTTTGTCATAGACTTTGATTTCATTAACAGTACAAGCGTCAAAACAAGCAAAGAATGAGTGTCTTGTCGGTTCTACATTAAATGAATATGTAACCGTTTGACCTGCTTCTGCTTTTTTGTACTCCAATTCTTCAACAGGCGTCCATGCTTCATCTGCTGTCTGATAACCGTCCACATAATACAAGCAAGCCTGTTTGTATAAATCTTCTCCGATATTATTATCGTATGTAACAGTTACATCAACAGTCGGATTCGTAAATCCGTAGCCTGAGAAACCTGATACATAAATATTATACGGATTAGCGTCAACATTTATATCGGTATCGCCTGTAACTGCCATTTCCGAAGCTGTTCCCTTAGTCCATGACCCGGTAATTGCTGCTTCTTTGCCCTGCTTATCGTTAAACTTTACATAATTAAGCTTAACCTGACCTGAACCGAAATTATCGGTTACAAGATTAAAGCCTAAAGCCTCCTTGCCGGTATTCAATGAATTTTCAATCTGATCAATAGTGACAATACTTGTGTAATCCACATTTACTTCGGGATTATTAGGCTGTCCTACTGAAGTAGTTGTCCAGCCGTTCCAATCGGTATCAAATGCAATCAGACCGAAGGTTGCAGATGGTTGTTCAGGCAATGTAAGATATTCATAGCTTAATTCTACAGAACTGTAACCCTCATAATCAGTATTAAGAAATGTTTTAATAGTACTTCCTTGTGTATATGTACCGCTTAAACCTGCGTCTTTAACTGCAAGCGCTGTACTTGAAGCGCCTACGGCCATTGAAACAGCAACAGCCGCTGCTGATAAAACTGACAGAATTTTTTTCTTAAACATTATGTCCTCCTTAGCTGTCGTTGGGCGGATTTTCGTACATGTATTGAAATATTTCCGGATAATATTACAATCTAAATAATTTAAAATTATTGACTTTAGCACCCTTAACTATATTTTGTTGTCAAGCTGCGTTAATTACAACAAATAAAAGTTTTACACTTTGTTTTTTGACTGCATATAATTTTAAGTTAAAATATTATATGAAACTTTGCTCTATTCATAAAACGAATTATTTTATGAATAATCTTTCTTGTCTATTTTTGTCTAAATGTGTTGTAATTAATAATATTATATCACAATTTTATTTGTTCGTAAATATGCATAATGACAAAAGTTGTCATTGCTTTTTAGCATATTTGCATAAAAATATTTTAATTTTTTTCTTCAGGAGGAATGTTAATGTTTAATTTTATCGGTAATTTAGGAAATAAGAAAAAACTCACTCTTATGGAAATCAGTGAGCTATGGCTGCAGTCAAAAAAGTTCAGCGTTAAATCGTCCACTTACTGTAATTACAAGCGTAACCTTGAGGATCACATTTATCCTGTATTGGGAGATTTAAAGTATTACTCTATTACAAAACAGCAATTAAATGACTTTATTGATTATCTTTTAGTTTCCGGCAGAAAAGACGGTAAGGGCGGTCTTTCTAAAGGAACAGTTAAAGATATTATAACCTTAATGAAATCAATTTCTAAATTTGCACATACCGAGTATAATTTAAAAAATATCTGTGACAATCTAAATATTTCTAAAGTAAAAAAAACGAAATTCAAATTTTATCTCATAAAGAGCGAAAAGAACTTGAAACATATTTGCTTAACAATCTTAATCTGCCCAATCTATGCATCTTATTATGCCTTTATACCGGATTAAGGGTAGGCGAAATCTGCGGCTTGCAATGGAAAGATATAGATTTTAAGCAAGGAAGTCTTATGGTTACAAAAACCATAGAAAGAATATCTCTCGGCAATGGTAAAACAAAGGTAGTGGTAGAACCTCCTAAAACGGAATCATCGATCAGAAAAGTATATATACCTCTATTTGTTGTTGCTTTGCTGAAAAAGTATAAAGATAAAACCGATAAATATATTCTTTCGGGAAAAACAAAACCGACTGAACCGAGAGCGTTACAGTATAGATTCAAAAGAATTCTCAGCAAAACTAAAATCAGAGAATTATCTTTTCATTCTTTAAGGCACACATATGCTACATTATGCATTGAAAAAGGTATGGACATAAAAACTTTGAGTGAGCTTTTAGGTCATTCAGATGTAAAAATAACGCTTAACACCTATGTTCATTCTTCGGATAGTCTGAAGAAAAAATATGTTAAGCGTTTAGCCGGATAAACCCGTAAATACGGCTTTTTCAATACTTTTATATATTCATAAAATAATTCGTTTTATGAACATTAAGGCATATATCTTTATCGATATATGCCTTTTTCAATTTTACCTTATTTTTAATCAAAACACAATATATTGTACCTTAAATCAAAATATTTTATATTATTAACAAAATGCAGGAAATCATTCTATTTCTGCTTTTACCTCAACACCGCCCTTAAAAATTATCAGCAGTTCTTCTTTGGAGAGCACCTTCACGCATTCAATCAGCTTGCGGATTATGATATTATCAAATATTTCAAGCTTAAACTTCTCTTGTTCTATCATATCCATTGCCGAATCTATTTTATTTTGAGTATCAGCCGATATCTTTGCTTTTTGCTTTAGTTCTTTTAATCTTTCATTTATCGACTGTTCTTCATTAAAAATCTTAGCGAATTCAGAATCTAGCTTGTCCTCGTCACATCCGCCTGAAGCTATAAGCGTTATCAAGTCATTCCTTGCTTTATTCAATTCCTTTAATCTGTTCTCATGATTTAATATCTCCTGCTGTCCCTGACATTCAAGTACAGAGCCGATATTCGCTTTTAGTATTTTAGCTATTTCTTCACGGCAGCCTAAATATTCATTTACTGCCCTCAAAATTGCTTTATGCAGTTTTTCTTCTTTTAAAGTCGGAGAGTCCGTACAGTATTTCGTACCGTGTTCAAGTCGGCTTATGCATCTCCATACCACCTGCTTTTTGCCCCTTGCAGCCCATGTGGTTCTTCTGTATGGTGTACCGCAGTTTCCGCATATCAGCAGTTCAGAGAGTGCATATTTGCTTGTATATTTACCCTGCTCGGTTAAAGTTTTATCTGATATCTTCCTTTTGCTCGTTCTTCTTGCAAGTTCCTGCTGTACTCTATTGTATGTATCACGGTCTATTATCGGCTCATGATGGTTTGTTACCAGATACATCGGTCTTTCTCCGTTGTTTTTCTTGACTTTTTTACTTATGCAGTCCACTCTGAATGTTTTTTGTAAAAGTGCGTCACCGACATATTTCTCATTTTTGAGTATAGAGCTTATTATTTCCCTGTGCCATTCTGTTTTACCGTGTGCAGTTTTCCTTTCTAACAATGTAAGCCTTTTAGCTATATCCGTCATACTGTATCCGTCTAAAAACAAATCATATATCATTCTTACCGTTTCCGCTTCTTCGGGAACAATCTCCGGTTTATTATTCTCACCCTTACGGTATCCAAGCAAATGCTTATATTGAAACGACACCTTGCCCTCCGCAAATGCTTTCTGCTTACCCCAGCTGACATTTTTGGAAATCGATTCACTCTCCGCCTGAGCGAATGAGCCATGAAGAGCAATCATAAATTCTGAGGTCATGGTCAGAGTGTTGATGTTTTCTTTTTCAAATATAACTCCTATCCCTAAATCCTTAAGCTGCCTGACATATTCAAGGCAGTCTACTGTATTTCGGGCAAATCTTGATATCGATTTTGTTATCACAAGATCGATTTTCTGTTTTTTGCACATTCGTATCATTTTCAGAAATTCGGGACGTTTTTTAGCTTGAGTTCCGCTGATACCCTCGTCAGCGAAAATTCCGGCCAGCGTCCATTCTTTCTTCCGGTTTATAAGGTCAGTATAGTACGCTATCTGAACATTATAACTGTTCTGCTGTTCCTCCTGTTCGGTTGATACCCTGCAGTATGCCGCTACACGAAGCTGCTTATACTTATTTGTCTTTTCGATCGGTTTAACAACCGCAGGAATGATTTTAACATTCGGTGTTGTCTGAATCATCTTTATCAGTCCTTTCGGTAATATTTTTTATTGTCATTCCATTTATAAATTCAATTTCTACGGTGTAAAAATGACCTATCAAAATCCTTGATACACAGGATTTTAACAGGTCAATATCTAACGTATTCAATTGTTCTCTGCCTGAAATCAGTTCTTTCAGATACTCTGTTTTCTGTGGTCCTTCATCATAAGTGCAGCATTCATATTTCAGTTCTGCCAGCTTTAGGATTTCTGTTTTGGCTTTTTCAGTATCTATCTCCGGATTATCCATTAATCTGTTTAACTCATTCTGCTGACATTTTACTTTAATGTTTGGTGTGTAACCGCTTATCTCTGAATCTGTATCCAGTAAATCGGGATTTGCAATAACAGCATTTAAAATGTGAAGCAATATATCTTTTATCATATTATCTGTCAGCCGATAATTAAACCTTGAACATTCGGGATTTCTACAGTTCCATTTATCAGTATGAGTATTACCTCCGAATCTTGATAGTCTGTGTCCGCATTCCGTGCAGTATGTAAGACTTCTTATTATTTTCAGTTCTTCGCTTATTTCATTTACTGATGTTGCTTTGCTTTTCTTCCTTGCATTTGCATGGTAAAATGTTTCACTGTCAATCAATACAGGATAACCGTCTTTTCCGAGATACTTTTCATTTTCAAGTATCCGTTTAATCATATTTTTATTCCAGTCAAAAGTAATTCCGTTATATGAAATCTGATTGATACTCATCTGTCTTGCTAACTCAGACATAGATTTTCCGTTTAAATACAGTTTAAATATATTTTTAACCGCTTGACTCTCTGTAAGTTCTTCTACTATTTCACCCTTTTGCATTGTATAGCCAAAGGGGATATTTCGGTTTTTCTTCATTTTTTCACTTCCTCTCTTCACTTCAACATTACCACATATTTTCTATAAATGCTATTATCAAATACAATAAAAAAGTGACTTGTATTCTGGTTACAAGTCACATATTATTAACTGAAAAAATTTATATATTTGCGTTTTCCGTAAAAGCTTCTAAGTAAGTTTACGGTTTCAGATTTTTCGTCAACTGAATATATTAAAATGTAATTTTCTATTACTATTTTTCTATATCCCAATGCATCTAATGGTTCACTGCAAAGAGGATACATATACGGCATTTCTTTCAGTTTTATAATCGAATCATCAATTTTCTTCATTAATTTTTTTGCAGCATTCGGTACTTTCAAAATTGCTGATATATAATCAAAAGTATTTTCTAAGTCCTTTACAAATTCGGGAGCAAATATTAATTTATACATATCCGTATTTTTCCCTCATTTTTTCTAATATACTTTCGCCGTCTATACCCTTATTATCATCTATTTGTCTTTGAGCAATCAAAAGTTTTCTGAAAATATCTGCTGCTGCCATTTCTCTTTCATAAATTTCATTACTCATTACAACCATATCTTCATAGCCGTTTTTAGTTATAAAAATCGGTTCCTGTGATTTATGACATAGTTCAGAAATTTCGGTTGTATTCCTTAAATCTGTTATTGGTCTTATTTGCGGCATAATAACACCTCCATTTTTATTATGCTATAATTATATCATAATTATGTACAATTGTCAATTGAGTTTTCTGTAAATTCCAAACCACCGATTAAGTTAAATTCAAACTCTGTCTGATTCTTTACTATAATTTTTTCAATTAAGCTCTCAAACATTACATCGTCGAATTCTGTCATAAGGTCAGTTCCGTTTTCTATGATTGATGCAATCTCTTTTATCTGCTCTATCATCTCATCTTCATCATCACACCGCACAATTTTTCTGAGTTCACGGTTTAATTTTTCTATCTTTGCATTTATTTCCGTAACCTGTTCTATATACTTGCTTACATCGAGAAATCCCTTCGTTTTAAGTCTTGCAAGTACATGAGTTTGTTCCTTTAACTGTGCAATTTCCTTATTGATTTCTATGTACTGCTTATTACCGCCGTATTTCTTATTCTTCAGTTCCTGCAACTGTGTAAGCATTGGAGTAAATATTACACTGTAATTTGTTTTCAGTTTATTGTACATTGTCATGAAAGCTGTATAAAATGTCTGTTCCGGTATCTGCTTTATTTGGCAGTTTTCCGCATTATAATAATGCTCACGGCATATCCAATATGATTTTTCATTTTTTAACCTTCTCTTAAATAATGAACCGCATTCTCCGCAATAAACTTTTTTACTTAGCGGATAATTTTTTATTAACTCCTTATTCGGACATTTTCTTTCTTTTACGATTTTTTGTACGGCTTCAAAATCTTCTCTTGATATGATCGGCTCATGTGTTTTTGAATAATAATACTTTTCAAGCTCTCCTTTATTTCTAACCTTTCGATACGGCATTGAAGTATTATAATTCTTCTGCCACAAGCTGTCACCTATGTACTTTTCATTGGTTAAAATATATTGGATTGATGTCGGAAACCATTTTGTTCCTTTGTCATTCTTTATGACTTTGCTCTCATTCAGTTCTCTGCATATCGAATCATAACCCATTCCGCTTAAAAACATTTTATAGATGCTTTTAACTATTTCTGCTTCTCTTTGGTTTATTATCAAATTTCCGTTATACAAATCATATCCGAAAGGTGCTGAATGGAACTTAACTGTTCCGTTTTTCATTTTACTCCTTATGCCCCATCGGACATTATTTGAAATTGATGCTGATTCCTCCTGAGCCAAACCTCCCATTATAGTTACCATTATCTCATCTGTTATATTTGCAGTATCTATATTTTCCTTTTCAAACATAACAGTAATGCCTAACTCTTTAAGTTCTCTTAAAACGCTCAGACAGTCTTTGGTGTTTCTTGAAAATCTGCTTAATGATTTTACAATGATCCTATCTATCTTACCTCTCCGACAATCCTTCAGCATTCTTTGAAATTCTTCACGCTTATCCATTCGGGTTCCGGTTATTCCTTCATCGGCATACACAGAAACTAATCTTTCAGTTTCACTGTCAGATAAAAAATTTTCATAATACCTCATTTGTGCCATTAATGAATTTTGCTGATCCTCTGAATTTGTACTTACTCTGCAATATGCAGCCACTCGGATTTTACTTTCTTTATCTTCTGTTATTGTCGGATTTATCACAGTTACATTTGGATTCATTTTTTACTCCTATTTTGTTTTTTTATACAACACATTACCACACATCTCCCGATATATCCAGTTGATTATGTACTGAATTTATACCTCTAAAATTGTACAAAACTGACTAAAGCAATCATGTTTATTCATCTCATCCAATCTTTTAAATTGTTCCTCTGTCAGAATTCCACTTTCAAACATTTTTTCTGAAATCTGCTTAAGCAGATTATACGCATACTCAGCTTGTCCATATTTACACATAGTTTTTTCCCTCCGTACATTTATACCTTGAACAAAATACCTTTCCTGATTCAATATTTGCCCAAACGCATTTTTTACACTTTTCTGTATTTACTAAATGTTGTTCATTAAGTCTTAAAAATTCATATCTGATTTTATCCCAATCATTCTTGTCTTTCAAAATATATCTCCCCCTTTATTTTTTTATATAACTCAAACACAGGAGACTCCTGTGCTTGAGTTATATCCGCACCATGCTTATTTTGGTTTTCATTTAAAGAAACAAGTTCACAGTGCGGTATAACATTGATCGTTTTGCCTCTATCTGATTTCTCAGATAATAATTCGTGATATTTATTCTCAATAACCGTCACGGCGGAACATCGGAAACGATTGACAGCTTATCAATCTCATGGAATTCTCATCCCTCTATGGTTCTCATAGAGCCGCCCTCATTGCTTGTGTCTGTGACTGGACGGAAGTATCATTGTCCTCCTGCGTTTCATCGCCGTTCCGAAAAGCTGTTTCGGATTTTGAAGCTTCATATTTACCGCAAGCGTATGGCTTCTTTGGCTGACGATTTTTAGACCGCCCGCAGGATTAACGTATTCCCGATGCTGTTATTCAATTTTCAAGTTACCTTTTTAAAGAGACTTATTCTCCCTTACACTTGTATAGGGGTATTTGCAGGGGGTTTGATACCCCTAAAATTTTTGGTTTTTTATAAGTTTGTTAAGTTTGCACAAAATCCTCTTTTTCTTTTTGTTGATATTTTTCTGACTAATGGCATATATCTCCGAACACTCACGCTCTGTTTTGTTTTCAAAATATATCAGCGATATCAGCTGCAATTCATCCTTGCTGAGTTTTTTCATCGCTTTACAAAGCATTTGCAAATCAGTATTTAATTCAACAATTTCTTCAGTATCAGCTTTCGTATTCATTAGTTCTTTAAAATTTTCTACAGCGTCATCAATGTTTCCAAGAAGCGCTGAAAACTGTATCTGATGCTTAAAGAACGATTCATCGTTATCCTTGATGTTCCAGCCTGTTCTCTTATACGCCGTATACACTTCTTCACTGACTGCAATATTTTCATACTTTCCGCTGAACGTATTTCTAACGCTGATTATGTATTTATTCATCCTTTCACCTCCGATCTGATATTTTTTAATCAGACCTAAGGCTACGGATATTCGGCAATATAGCATTGCCACTTAAAAACAGGCATAAAAAAGCTCCATCCCGCCTTTAAAGCGGAACAGAGTTATTAAAAAAAATAAGGAGTTAACAATGCTTTAAAAGCTTGTTACTCCTTTTATTATATTGCTTTTTTTACTTGCTTTTTGTAGATTTATGACTAATTCTGTTCATTTTTATATTTTAATCGTTTACCAGCTATTTTTATTATTTACCCTTGAATTATGTATAAAAAAAATGGAGCAGACAAGCTATAAAGCTTGTTTACTCCATAAAAAATCATTTTGTACTATATCGTTCATTTAATTTGATTATTTCTTCTTCTATACATTTCCATTCAAAACTCGAATAACTTACATCATATTCTGGTACATATTCAGGGTTATGATAAATAACATCGACATTACCTAAATAAATAAGCGATTTCGGAATGATTCGTTTAGAAGTATTAATAAGTTTCCCACGATAATCATATATAATTTCTGGTTCTTTTTTACCTAAACCCAATTTTAAACACTCAATATTTTTAATATCATCAATCGATGGCAAAGTCATATCCTTTGTTATTCGAAAATAAACTATAGGAACAACATGCCCTGGATGCCATATCCCTTCATCAACCTTTTGTATAAGCAGATACCTTCCGTAATATCCTTTTTCTTTAGCTATTTCACTTTCAAAACGATACGCAAATACATCTCCTATTTTCCATTCACATTTATATAGCCTGTATTTATAAACTTTCTTTTCAGAAGATTGTGGCGATAATAATTTTTCTTTAAGTTTCTGCAAAACATCCTGCCGCTTTTTCAACAACTGCTTTCCTTCTGCTTCCCATCTTTCCAGTCCTTCCCCTGTCTCTATTATTCTTATTGCGGCTTCCTTCAGTTTTTCTGATAACCTCCCAACACGCCATGCCGTGTCAGCCAAAGCAAGAACTACAACCGGTCCGTCATCACTATCGGCTAATTCATCACTGAAATAAGATACTACAGCAGCTTCGGCTTCATCTGCACTCATCTCTTCTCTCAGACAGTTCATATAATATTCTTTTACATCACACGCTACATCGTCTGAAAATAATCCGGGTCCCCATGCGCCCATAAATATCAACCTCCTACATATGTTTCTCCATTCAGATAATGTATAGCAATATCTGAATAATAGTCATATTTTTCTTTATTTTTAGGATTTACACCATTTATTTGATTATTTGCCTTATTTTCCTTATTAAGTGTCCTATATGTTTCAATATAATATTGTTCCAATCCCCTAGATTCATCATAACTTAATCCCTCATGTATTGGCACTAACTCTAATTCTGATCTAGAAAAATTTCTTTTATGCCTTCGAATTGTTGCATTTTTATCACCTGTTCTACCGATATATTGTACACTTTTATCATGTCTATCAACTAATTTATATACAGTATATCCGTATTCTTTCTTTTGGGTAACCGTTTTAGTTTTTGTTATTACATCAGTTGTTGAAACAGATTTAGCAGCACTTTGAGCATAAATTTCTGCAATAGTCATAGAACCTACCCAAGGTGCAAGATAAGGATTTTCGCAAGTTGAAAATGTAGAAAATTTCTTATGAGTTTCAGTCATTTCTGAAGAACTTTTTAAAGGATCAAAATTATGTGTTTTAGCGTACTTAGAAGTCACATTTCCTAAATACATTGCTGAACCTAGTAACAATGCATAAGGAGCTGCTGCACCTACACATGCTGTTAAAGTAGCTCCTGCAACTGTCATGCATGATGCCATATTCTTTATAGTTTCTGCAAAAGTATCTACACCTTGCACTACCTCGGCAGCACTATGACCTGACGGATCACTATAATAAACCGGATTATTTGCACAATAAGTATATAAATTTAAACTAAGAGGATCATCTAATTTTCCCGCAAAACTATCCCTCTGCGTAAACCTACCGATACTTGGATTATAATTTCTAGCCCTCAGATAAACAGTCGCAGTTTCCTTGTCAAAGTATTCACCGCAGTAACGGAATGCATTGGTATCATTTTCATCAATGTTTTTCTCAACACCGAATGCGTCATATCTGTAACTCTTTGTTACTTTTCCGTCTTTATCAGTAAGGTTTACTACATCACCGTGAGCATTCTGAGTATAGTAAGTATATTCGGACTTATCACCATTCCAATAGTTATACTTTGCAACAAGATTTGTTCCCCTAATGTAGCAATCAGCCTCGTAGAACTGGTTATCAATTACATCTGCTACTATCTGCTTATTTCCGTCCCAAACATGATTTATTGTCTGACCGTCAACAGTCTTTTCATACCTGAGACCACTTGCGTTATACTTGTAGCTTGCAGTCGTTTCACCGTCAGTAAATCCGATAAGCTGATTCAAACCGTCGTAAGTGTTGGTCTCAGTCTTACCCTCGGCAGTCTTTGTAATCTGATTACCGTTTGCATCATAAGTGTAAACCGTCTGCTTAACATTGCTGTTCAGGTCAAGCGAATTTTCTTCACCCTCGACTGTCTTAACTTCCTTCTGAAGCAACGCAGTGTACTTGCCGTTTACTGAATAATCGTAAACAGTTTCATAGCTTTCAGAACCTGTTGCCGTCATCTTGGAACGGTTGCCATAATCGTCATACTCGTATGCATAGGTATCTGTAGTGTTACCCTTTTTGACTTCTTCATTTGTCAGCCTTTTCAGACCGTCATACTCGTATTCCGTAGTTTCTATTATACCATTTTCTTCTGTTACTTTGCAAGCGTCAGAACCATCAAGATAATATGAATATTTGTAGCTTGATATGGTGGAATTGCCCTTTTTGTTAACTAGTTTTACTATCCTGTTAGCATTGTTGTAATCATACGTGGAAACTACTCCGTTTGCAAGGGTTTCCGACTTCTTGTTTCCGTTTCTGTCATAGGTAT
>OGPA01002106.1_pt1 | contig 14957 bp, 12 predicted proteins | sample 1552841 | NCBI WGS metagenome assembly OGPA01 (sample SAMEA2579916, study PRJEB22360) | human gut metagenome | reverse complement strand
CAGTCCCAATGTGGCCGTTCACCCTCTCAGGCCGGCTACTGATCGTCGCCTTGGTAAGCCGCTACCTTACCAACTAGCTAATCAGACGCGGATCCATCTTTTTGCGATAGCATTTTCAGAGGCCATCTTTCCTTATAAAGCCATGCGGCTTCACAAGCTCATGCGGTATTAGCTCCGATTTCTCGAAGTTGTTCCCCACAAAAAGGCAGGTTATCCACGCGTTACTCACCCGTCCGCCACTAAGTTTATTATCTTCCGTTCCGAAGAACTTCTAATAACAAACTCCGTTCGACTTGCATGTGTTAGGCATGCCGCCAGCGTTCGTCCTGAGCCAGGATCAAACTCTCCATGAAATTTCTTCTCGAGTTTTAGCTCATTCACTTACTTGCTTAGCGTTTTTGTTGTCCAAAAACTAGAATTGTCTTTTGTCCGCACTATCTTTTGCAGATAATGTTTCTTTATCATCTGGTTTTGTTCGCTTCTTTCAACTGTTTAATTTTCAAAGAGCTTTTCTCAACTGCTTTTTGTTGAGCGCCGTCTTGCGACAGCTTTTATATATTAGCACATCATCTTGAACTTGTCAACACCTTTTTTCAAATCTTTTTAATTCTTTTTTTCCAGATTTGGTAGGTCTTAGCGGTTCGCGCTGACGACTTTGATATAATACCACCTCTCCCTACCTCTTGTCAACTCTTTTTTTTACTTTTTTCTCTCTTTTTTCTGAAATTGTTCAATTCCCCTAAAAATCCCTCTTGTACGGCATTGTAATGCCTAAATAACAAAAATGACCAACAGTAACTTTCACACTTCAACTCTGTTACTGCCAGTCATTCTTATGAATTCTTAATTCTTATAAAACAAACCCAGACGTTCTGTAATTGCGGTTAATGCTGCTAACAAACTTACCGCAATTCCCACCAGAATAAAATGATTTCGTACATCTTTCTTTTTTTGGGCAATATATACTTGCCTGATTTCTTTCATATGCACCGCTCCTTTTATCCTATTTATATTAATATCCTCTGGATCGTTCTTTCATGGCCTTGTCAATTTCCCGCTTTGCACTCTTTTCGGCAGCAGCCTCTCGTTTATCGTATAACTTTTTCCCTTTTGCTAACGCCAGTTCTATTTTTATCTTATCTTTTTTAAAATACGCTTTTAATGGAACCAATGTCAGCCCCTGCTCTTTAGATTTACCCAATAAACGCATAATTTCTTTTTTGTGCATCAGCAATTTTCTTGGACGCATAGGTTCTACATTAAAAATATTCCCATGTTCATACGGACTGATATGCATACCATACAAAAACAATTCTCCATGTTCAATCACAGCAAAACTATCTTTTAAATTAGCTCTGCCAGCACGCATAGATTTTACTTCTGTACCTTTCAATTCAATACCCGCTTCAAAACATTCTTCAATTGTATAATCATGCCGCGCTTTTCTATTTTCTGCAATCACTTTCATCTGTATTCACCACCTCAAAGTCAATCTGCCGATTTTCCAAGCTAACTCTGGTCAAACGAACCTTTACGATCTGGCCTAGCCGATAAATTTTTCTACTATGCTCTCCCAGCAAGGAAAAACTTTCTGCACGGAACTGATAAAAATCATCCACCAATGTGGATATGTGTACCAAACCCTCTATGGAATTTTCCAGCTGCACAAATAAACCAAAGTTTGTTACGCCGCTTATTTTAGCCACAAAGACTTCTCCTACATATGGCTGCATAAATTCAACCTTTTTCAAATCAACACTTTCCCGCTCCGCTTCTTCTGCAATTTTTTCTCTTTGTGATGATTGCTCCGCATAGTTCTCCATCTTTTGCGCAAGAACAGCAGCGCGTTGCTCATCCAACCGATTTCCATTGCGCAATAATTCCTTAATCACTCTATGAATTGCCAAATCAGGATACCGCCGAATTGGTGATGTAAAATGAGAATAGTACTGGGCAGATAATCCAAAATGGCCCAAAGCCTCTGTATCATAGCGAGCATGCTGCATAGAACGCAGCAGCACCGTATTTACAATTTGTTCTTCCGGTTTTCCGGCCACTTCTGCCACAATACTTTGATACGCTTTGGGATGAATGCTGTTTCCAGCACCTTTAATGTTATAACCCAGTGCCTGCAAAAATTTATTTACTTCCATCACATCTTCTGTTTTTGGCTCTTCATGAACCCGATATAAAAATGGAACTTCCATCCAGAAATAATGTTCCGCAACTGTTTCATTGGCACACAACATAAACTCTTCTATAATTTTATCTGCAATTCCAGTTTCTCGCCATTCAATCCGTACCGGCCGTCCTTTTTTATCCAGAACCACCTTGCTTTCCGGCGCATGAAATTCAATAGCCCCCCGCCGCATCCGTTTCCGTTCCAAAATTTCCTGCAGCGCTTTCATTTCCTCCAGCATAGGCAGCAAAACTGCATACTGCTCGCATAATGCAGCATTGTTTTCCACCAAAATCTTTGTAACCTTTTTATAGGTCATGCGAAAATCCACATGGATCACCGACTCAAAGATTTCATGATTTATCACAATTCCTTTATCATCTATCTCCATCATACAGGTCATGGCCAATCGGTCTTCCCCTGCATTCAAACTACATACCCCGTTAGATAACTTAGGAGGCAGCATGGGAATCACTCTGTCTACCAAATAAATACTTGTAGCTCTTTCCAGTGCTTCTCTATCCAGCACACTATCTTCTGTTACATAATGGCCCACATCTGCAATATGCACACCTAATAAATAATTCCCATTCTCTAATCGCTGCACCGATACCGCATCGTCCAAATCTTTTGCATCATCGCCGTCGATGGTTATCATCTGCATATCTCGCAGATCACGACGCTTCTTTCGCTCAGCAGCCGAGATAGTTTCGGGAATCGCCTGCGCGCTTTCCATAACCTCCACAGGAAATCCCTGCGGTAAGTTATGTCCAAAGATAATAGAAAGAATATCTACACCCGGCGCATCTTTAGCGCCAATGATTTGTGTAATTTTTCCTTCTGCACTGCGGGTTTTCTCCGGCCAGCTAATAATTTCCACCAACACTTTCATGCCCGTTCGGGCACCGTTAAAATTGTCTTTTGCAATAAAAATATCACTGCCAAAACGCTTATCATCCGGTACAACAAATCCAAAATGGCGGCTGCTTTCAAACGTACCCACTACTTGCTGCACTTTACGCTGCAAAATCCGAATTACTTCTCCCTCTGCACGCAATTTTGTCATGGTACGGCTATCAAAACCAGCCGGTCGTTTCAATCTTACGATAACTTTATCTCCGTTTAACGCTCCATTTAACTCAGAAGAATGAATATACACATCATCCATATCACTATCTTCAACTGATAAAAAACCAAATCCCTTTGGATGACGGTTGATCACACCAATCAATAAATTAAACTGTGATGGCAAACCATATTTCTTTTTACGGCTTAATACCAAAATGCCCTCTTCTTCCAATTGGTGCAACAAAACCTTTAGTTGCACCAATTCTTCTACCGTATCAAGCTGCAGCTGTTCCGCCAATTCTGCTTCACTCAGAGGACGCACTGCCTCAGTTTCTATGTATGACACAATTGTTTGTTTATCTATCATGAAAATTCACCTCCAAAAAATATTTTCTACCAAGAATCATTATGTTATACAATTTCTATAACTGTTTAAATCCATCCGGGCAATATACTCTGTTTCATAATACCGTTTTCACTGACAAATTGCAATAGTCAGAAACGATTACAAACACTGGTAATATCAATAACCTCAACCAATTTACTAAGATTAAACTAAAAAAGCTGCAATATGGTATTGCATAATTGATACGCAATACATACTACAGCTTTCTATCAATTTTTTATTTTCCGCCTGCCATCTCAGCATTTTCATCCCAACCCGGCAACAGAACTGTAAAGGTGGTGCCTTGGTTTAATACGCTATCTACTTTGATCCAACCACCGTGTGCTTCCACCAACGCTTTGGTAATTGCCAAGCCCAATCCGCTGCCGCCGCTTTCCCTGTCACGGGAACGGTCAGTACGGTAAAAGCGATCAAAAATTTTATCCACATCCTCCGGCGCAATGCCCATGCCGGTATCCTGCACCGAAAACAAAAAGTCCTTCCCTTGTTGTTTGGCGCAAATGGTTATGGTTCCGCCTTCTGAGGTATAGCGAAACGCATTATTTACCAGATTCAATATAATTTGTTTCAGTCGTTTTGGATCTGCATAACAATATTCTAAAGCATCGTCGATTTGTATATGCAAATCCATATTACGGCTTTCTGCTTCTGCATCTAGCAACACTGCAAAATCAGAAAAATACGTTTTAAAATTTATCAATGTTTTATCCAGCATAGCATGGCCGGCCTCCAACTTGCTCAAATCCTGCAGCTCGCCTACCAAACCTTTTAAACGAATCACTTCATCGTAAAGAATCATCATATCTGCCATATTTAAATCTTTATTTTGATCCAACGAAAACTCCAGCTTGCTGGCCAATACGGTTAATGGTGTGCGCAGCTCATGGCTGATATCTGCAATCATTTGTTTTTGCAAATCGCTGCTCTTCTCCAACTCCTGCGCCATAATATTAAACGAGCGGGCCAGTTCACCAATTTCATCGGTGCCATATATGGGCAACGGCTCATTAAAGTCCCCCTTGGCCATGCGTTTTGTGGCCGATGTCAATTCCTTCAGCGGGTGAGCAATTCCCATAGAAAGCCCCATGCCGATTATGATAGCAAATAAGCTGGTAAAAAATACCCCTTTACCCACAGCACTGATTGCAGACTTTACAAAATCCTGCTCCATGGCTGCAAATGTATCGCTAAATAACGCGGCCGGATATAAAATGCCAATCACTTTGTCATCCAACAGCAAAATATAACCTCGGCTGAAAATTTCCTGCGGCACCTGGCGGCCAATATAACTATTGTCATAGTGATATAAAATTCTTCCGTTTAAATCACTGAGGACCACACCCGCCTGCTGCAAATCAAAACTTCGTCCCAATGCCTCTATACCGTTCCAGCTATTGCCATTGTAACTATAAAAGGTAACAAAAATTTGTCCCCATTCATTCAACATCACTTCATAGGCATCATACAAATATTCATCAAAGGCATCACTGATATTTTCAATACAAAGAATGCCAATCAGAATACCTGTCATCAGCACAATAGCAATTAAAACAATACTGATTTTACTGGTCAGTCTCATAATGATCACCAAATTTATAGCCTAATCCGTATACGGTCAGGATATATACTGGTTTTTGCGGATTGGGCTCGATTTTTTTACGCAAATTGCTGACGTGGGTATCAATTGCCCGTTCATAACCGGCATAGCTCTCTCCCAACGTAGCATTCAATAACTGTAAACGACTATAAGGACGCCCAATATTTTGACACAATGTAATCAGGATTGCATACTCCGATGGTGTCAAATCAATAATTTTCCCTTGTTGTTTTACCTCTCTGCGTCCCAAATCTACTTCTAATGTGCCAAAACTGAGAACCTCATCGGCAGTACCTTTTGCAGAACCAGATTTTGTGCGGCGCAGCACTGCTTTAATGCGGGCTTTTAATTCCCGCAGACTAAACGGTTTGGTAATATAATCATCCGCACCCAATTCCAACCCTAATAATTTATCAATTTCTTCATCCCGAGCCGTTACCATAATAATCGGGACATCTGAATTACGGCGAATATACTTGCACACTTCCAAACCATCCACCTTGGGCAGCATCAAATCCAAAATGACCAAATCAACCTTTTTTTCTTCAAACAGAGCAATGGCCTCTTCACCATCTTTTGCCAACACCGTTTCAAAATCTTCCGCCTGCAAAAATTCAGCCATATTGGCTCGAATATTTGTTTCATCCTCTACAATTAAAATGCTGTCTTTCATGGAGTTATGTCCTCCTCTCCAACTGTTGGGGACTGCTCAACTACAGGACGCCAATAAGCAGTCAACGAATCACTATGCGCTGCAAAGTATTCTTCCCGTTGATTTAAATACAAATTGTAATAACTGCTCCAGGCAGGAGCCGTACTATCCTCAAATACAACGCTGTTTGATAATAACGTCTGAGCCGGATCTTTATCAACCTGCTGGGCAAACGATGCTGTGATTGCTTCCGCAAAACTTTCCTGAATCCAGCCTTGCTGCTCCTCTGTCAGAGCATCCCACCAGCTGCGCAAAGTAACCACAGGCTGCAAACTGTAAACAGCCCGCAAATCATATACCCGGCTTTCTCCCAGCGCCTTAGTCTGTCCTTTCAGCTTCAATTCTCCGTAAGATAACCACCGCGGCTGACCATCATCCAGCAAATACTGATAACCATCCGGCACAAAGCCGATTCCATAATATTCAGGAGGCAATGTCTGCAATGCCTTTTTGCCTGCATCGCCGCTGATATAACTTTCCACAGCTTGTAAAGAGGTAAATAAATACGGCTGCTGATATAATTCATAGGCCGGCTGCAATCTTATCATCTCAGCTGGTTTTAGACAAGCCATCTCCAGGCTGCCAAGTTTTATATAGTCTACAAAGCTGTATGCCTGACTCCACTCACCAGAACTATACAAATTTACCACTATGGTATTTTGCGACTTTTCCTGAAGAATGCGGGCAAAATCCTCCAACTGCTTTTCCCCGTATCCCGCAAGGGGCATACGACGAAGTTCATACCATACCGCCCGTTTCTGATCCGGCAGCTTGCGGCGCGGGAGCACCGCCGCAGCCCGCCAACAACAAAACTATCAGCAGTGCCAGCAGTCCTATAAAAAAAACATGTTTTTTCACAATACGCTACACATCCATTCATCGTTTCGGATATAAACCCAACTCTACCCAATGATCTCTTTTAACAGCCTCTTCCATTACGAATTCTCTTTGTAATTTACTTTTGTTTCTTCTTACCAGCTTTGTCGGAAATCACACTATATTTTTCCAACAAAGCATGCTTCATATCCCACAGTTTTTCTGATAAATCCACATAATACTTATGAGGATGCTCAAACCGCAGCACTTCATCCCATAAAGTATCAATCTGTTCTTTACAAAATTGCTGGATTTCCTGCAAATTAGGCGATTCATACACACAATTACCCTGCACAAAAACAGGCACCTGCAAAGGCTTCGCAATAAAATTCTTAATCGTCTTCCGCTTCCATGTATATTCGGGATGGAAAATTTCATAAGGCTTGCTATCATCAATGACTTCATCATACAAGGTAATCACATCAGCAATGGCTTTCCCAGTGGCACGTTCATATAAACGCCACGGCGTCTTAAACCCTGGATTGGTGATTTTTTCAACATTTTCGCTGACTTTAATTTTGGGAATCATTTCCCCATCCTTTTCCACAGCCGCCAGCTTATACACACCACCAAATACCGGATCTGATTTGGCTGTCACCAAACGTTCCCCAACACCAAAAGAATCTACCTGACCACCTTGGCCTAAAATATCACGAATAATATACTCATCCAAAGAATTGGAAGCTACAATACCGCAATCCTCAAATCCGGCCTCATCCAACATAACGCGAACCTTTTTGGACAAGTAAGCAATATCACCACTGTCAATACGCACTCCTTTAGGACGGAATCCACGCGGTACAATTTCTTCCTGAAAAACCTTGATCGCATTTGGCACACCAGATTGCAACACATTATAAGTATCCACCAATAATGTACAATTGTCCGGATAGGTAATGGCATAATTGCGGAATGCTTCTTCCTCGCTGGGGAACATCTGCACCCAACTATGCGCCATAGTGCCCAAAGCCGGAATATGCATGTCCCTATCTACAATCGTACAGGCAGTTCCCACACATCCGCCAATATAAGCAGCTCTGGCACCCATAACAGCCCCATCCGCGCCCTGCGCCCGACGAGAACCAAATTCCATAACCGCACGGCCGTCAGCAGCACGAACAATACGATTGGCTTTTGTAGCAATTAAACACTGATGGCTAATTGTCAGCAGCACCATAGTTTCTATAAATTGCGCCTGCAATGCAGGGCCCCGCACAGTCATCAGCGGTTCTCCCGGAAAAACAGGCACCCCTTCCGGAATAGCCCACACATCACAACAAAATTGAAATTGCTCCAGATACTCCAAAAACGCCTCGCTAAAACACTGTTTCCCGCGCAAATAGGCAATATCTTCTTTGGTAAAATGCAAATTCTTCAGATATTCAATAACCTGTTCCAGCCCGGCCATAATGGCAAATCCGCCTTCATCCGGAATTTTTCTGAAAAATACATCATAATAGGCGATCTGATCTGCCACCCCATGCTCCAAATACCCATTTGCCATCGTAATCTCATAAAAATCGGCCAGCAAAGTCAAATTCATTTTATTATCCATTGGTTTGTCCCCCTCCTTAACTCCACAGGTCTACAACGCCTTCCTGCAGAGATGTCTCCAACCAATAAGGATTAAACACATATAACTGGGACGGACGATGCCCGCCCTTGGTTACATATTGCTCCGTTTCCAGCACCTTATCCGCAATACTCCGTCGGAAACTGGCTCGGGAAACTTTTTTATCAATAATTGCTTCATATACATGCTGCAGCTCAGTCAAAGTAAAAAACTCCGGCACCAATTTAAATAATAAATCTGTATACTTTATTTTGTGTCTGAATTTTTCCAAACCATGTTCAATAATTTTGGCATGGTCAAAGGCCAGGCCATTATTTTCCACAATCTCGCGCTGAATAGCCACTGTAGAACCTTTAAACCAACGGCTTACCCGAATCAATGCACTCAGTTCAGTATCTCCATGCTTAAGCTGCAAACGAATATTCCACACATATTCCAGCTGACCGTCAATTTTATGAGTTTCTACATTTTCAATGCGACTGGTCAAATCAAACCAGCACGCCTGGCTGGCATCATCGCCGGCCTTTAATTTTTTATTGTGTTCATTTACAATCGCCATGTAAGAAGTGCTGATAATACGGGTTCTCGGATCCCGGTCCACCTCGCCCCAGGTATATAGCTGCCCCAAATAATCGGGCTGCAATCCAGTTTCTTCATAAAGCTCCCGCGCAGCACCATGACGCAGCGATTCATCAATTTCTACAAAACCGCCGGGCAACGCCCAGCAATCTTTAAAAGGATGGTTTTTCCGCCGAATCAGCAGAAGCTGCAGATGACTTTTTGGTAACTGACGATATGTTTCCCGCCGCCCCTTACCAATGCTGAATACCACAATATCTGCGGAAACAGACGGTTTTTCATAGGCAGATGCATCATAGGTTTTTAAAAATTCTGCTTCTGTCTGTGTCACGCTGCACCCTCCTTTCAAATTTTACACAAAAGCTTTTTCCGGATCTCCGTCCGGAATAATATTCCAGCCATCATAAATCCCTTCATATTTTTCTACAAATTCATATAAAGAATAAGTCACTTCCAGCATGGTTTCCATGGTCATATTGTGTTTGATTAATACACGCAGACCAAAATTATATTCCGGAATCCGTTCATCAAAGAAATTATCATCCAAAATTTCACAGCCGTTGTCCCGCAGACGAACAGAGGCCTGCTTGCGGGAAGCGCCATTATTAAAGTAGAACCAATGGGTTACTTCGCGCACCTGTGTTAAATCTTCGCCGTTTTCTTCCATCAGTTTTATCATACGACGGTTTTTCATAATCTGCATATCTAACAAACTTGGATATACTACATTAAAATAAAAATTCCACGGTGCATCCTTTTCCAACAGATAGTTAAACTCATAATCAGAAAACTCAGAAGCCATTTTCCCTACCAAACCAGCCAGATAGGTATCATCCTCTGCGTAAAAATATAACATGCGGGTTCCGCCGGTAGTAATGCTGGCCACATGTTTTGCATGGGCTTCGTCACGATAAACAGATGCAATGCGGTCTTCAATTTCAAATAACCGCGGCTGTTCTTCTATGGTATAGAATCCATCGGCAGTTGGATTTTTAATGGCAATCTGAATGCCAAACAAATTATTGTATGATAAAACAGGGGCAATTTTAGCCACTTCCAGTTCAATCATCACCAAAGCCTTCTCATCATCCAGATAGGTTACGTAGGTATCCCAATCCTCTGCCATTTTATTAATTTCCGGCAGTTCTTCTTCCTCCAGCCCGGTTGTGAACTCAATAAAATCTTTTTCTTCCATGATGCACAATCGCTCCTTTAACTAAGGTTAATATATTTCCTTATTATATCCTATCTTTTTATTTTTGTCATGCTTTGTGATTTTTTTCTATAAAGAAAACCACAAAACCTTCCTGCCGGCAATGGCTCCATGCAATTTTTCTTCATTTCTTTTCATTTCTCTTCCTTATTTCATTTTTGTCGCCATTTATTTTTCATACCGCTCTTTTCACAACCAACGTCATACTTCATTATATAGTAGCCACAACCACGTTGCAAAAAAGCGGCTCCTATCTATCATAACACAGCTTGCAAAAGTCAAATTTCAAATTCAGCTTTTACCAGTCAGTCATAAAAACAGAAACCGCTTTCTATATGATTTTCACAAACTTCCGGCAATGGTTATTTTACCGGCCATGAACATGAATCCTATGAAATATTTCTTCCTCTTAATTGTTGCGCATTGCCTCAATCGGACTCAATTTTACTGCACGGTTCGCCGGATAAACGCCCGCCAGCAAGCCAATTAAAATAGAGAACAAAATAGCAAATACTGCCAGCCACCATGGGATATAAGAAATACTCAACGCTTCTCCGGTGCCCATATAGTCACCCATAAAATCACCGGACAACTGATTGATTAAAAAGGATAGTCCATAACTGAAAAGCAAGCCCAGCAGTCCGCCAAAGAAACCAATCATACCGGCCTCTGTTAAAAACATCAGACGAATATCAGAAAAAGTAGCGCCGATTACCTTCATAATGGCAATTTCCTTTGTGCGCTCATAGATAGACATTACCATTGTATTGATAATACCAATAGCCGCTACCAGCAACGTAATACCGCCAATACCGCCCAATACCATCTGAATCACTTTCGACTGATCTTCAATCCCTTCTAAGCTTTCAGCCACCGAATAAGCATTGTAGCCAGAATCCTTTAGAGTTTGACAAATGGTTTTGGTATAAGAAACATCTTCTGTCACAATGGTGATCTGATTATAATCATCTCTGTTCTTTTGTTTCTTTTCCTCACTGGTCAGCATAAGCTTTTGCAATTTCTGCACAGTTTCTAACGGCGCATATGCAGAATAACTGTCATTGCTGTTGCCCTTTGGCAAAACACCTACCACCTGAAACGTCACCTTTTTGCTTTTTTGTGTTTCATAATTCATAAACTCGGCAACAATCTTTTTATCCATTAACGCCAACGTCTTTTCATATATTCTGGCCTGATATTCCTCCCAGGTTTCATTCTCCCCGGTATAATAACTTGATTCACCGTTAGGATCCTGAAACCCATCGCCGATCATACCGCCCAGAACCAGCATATTTTTATCCGTAGCCTGCAGCAGCCGTCCTTTTTCCACCGACATACCCTTTGTTTCCATAGCAGCCGGCTCAATGCCATACACCTGCAGCCATCCTTGCAGCTTTCCGCAGCTGGCCGAATTGGCCGATATCTGCACCATAGGAATGACAGCCCTTACCCCTTCCATTTGCTGAAACGAGGCTATCGCATCATCATTCAGTACAATGGTCTTTTCCTGCTTTTCATCAAAGGAATAGCTCTGGTTTACCGTAATTTCATTCAGGCTCCCCCACTGTTCAATCATCTTTTGCTGGGACTGCTGCATACCCAGCCCCAACGATACCATAACTACAATGGAGGTAGTCCCAATCAGCACACCGAGCATTGTCAAAAACGTCCGTCCCTTTCGGCGCATCAGGTTTTTAGCTGCCATCGTAACGATATCTGATTTAACCATCGATTAGCTCCTCTTCAGCTTTTGCTTTTCTCTTGATTCGAATCAGCACAATTGCCTGAACCAAAATAACCACACCCAACAAAATCGGCAGCCAATATTGTTTTAATTTATCCAACAAACCCGGTTCCGGCATTGGCTCCATAGGCACCTCCATCTGACTGTAATCAATGGCTGCGCCAATCTCGCTGCTAAACGGAATCTCCATAGATACACTCTGATTATCCGCATCAATATAACTCATTTGAATGACGCCTGATAAGGTGCCCTCCACCTCCGGAATGATGGTGGCAGTGTATTCATTACTTTCTCCGGCATTAAATGTACCCAGATAGAAAACATTTTCCTCTTTACCGGGTACTTCCCCTTCCATGCGGACTTTAAAATTGGTCAGGTTCACTTTCCCCACGTTTACAAATTCCATGCTGATATTCATCGGTTCGCCCACATTACCGGCAGTAGGAATATTGCTGCTGATTACTTCAATTTTACTTTCCTGGGTAACAGGAATATTTACATTATCACTGCTCTCATACTTGGTGCCGTCGGTAGATTCATACTTAATATTAACCGGCACAATATAGGTTTTGGCAGTGGCATTGGGGTCTACATACATGCTGATAGTTTTTAACGCAGTTTCTTTTCCCTCAATGCGGTCAATATAGAACGTATTACTACTGTCTACCGGTGAAAATACCGTACCGCTGGAAACAGTCCCCCCGGTGGAAGACGTTTCTGTCGGCACATCCAACTGAATGGAAACATTATTGACCGGCAAGCTGTTGGTATTCTCCACAAACAAATTTAGAGTGACATAATTACCGGCCAGCACCTTACCCGGTTCCACATTATAGCGCTGAATGATTACCTTCGGTTCTTTACCGCCGGTATTTTCCTGCAGCGGCAACGGCATGTTCAGCAAAATCTCCTGCGGTTTTTCCAAACCATTGTAATCAATGGTCAGCTTCATCTCATTATTTTTACGGTCTTTATTCAATTCTAATTGGTACTCTAAAGTAACCTTTTGCTGTCCCTTAATGTTATACAGCTGCTTGGTGCTGGTTAAATCACGTACTGTAATATTCTTTTCACCGCTGCTGTTTTCACCGCCGCTGTTAATATAAGTACCTTCCAATGTGGCAACTACATTATTTGCCTTACTGTCACTAACATTTTTTAACGTGATTGTAGCGGTAGTTTCCTTGGTATCATTGGTAACCGCCGGACTAAATGTAACACCCTCTACAACAAAAGATGGTTCCGATAACGCATATACTACCTCCAGATCAAAACTTTGAGTTGCATTATATCGTTTATCGTCACCCATTTGCCAGTTAGAGCTGGCAATGGTGCAATTGATGCGATATTTAGAACCTTCCGGCAATTCCTTTGTTTCAGGTTTTACCTTCATTTTAATTGTAAATGTCTTGGTTTCCCCGCCTTTTACCTCGGTCAGCATCGTATCATATACGCCATCTTCCGTACCGCCGACAACACTAAAATGGCTCAGTGTTTTCTTATCACTTTCTTCGGTAAAACGAAATTCCGGGAACATCCCCGAACCGGTCCCCATATTTTTTACTGTAATATCAACTTCAAACTCCTGTCCCACCAGAGCCTGCTCAGGCACACTGATATCTACAAAAGACCACAGCGGATCAGTACCGGTGTTAAAAATATTATTTGCTTTTGCATTTTTTACAGAGCCGGAGCTTTCTCCGTTGCCGCTTTGTGTTGTATCAGCCAATACAGCTCCCACAGGCATCATGCTCATACACAATACCATTATCACCAAAAATATCGCCAATCGTTTCTTCATATTACGCCATTTCCCCCTCTGTCTGAACCTTTAGCTTGTTTATATTTTCTGCAATTTCCTCTATACTGGTAATCTTGCCATCCAGCATATGCACAATACGTCCCGCATACATGGCAACCTCCATATCATGGCTTACCATAATCAGCGTTTTTCCCTCTTCACGTACAATCTCCTGCATAAACTCCAATATTTCCATGGTTGTTTTACTATCCAAATTCCCCGTAGGCTCATCAGCAAAAATAATTTTAGGATTGCTCACCAACGATCGGGCAATGCTCACCCTTTGCTGCTGACCGCCGCTCATTTGACTGGGTTTATTATGGAGCCGTTTTCCCAACCCTAATTTTACCAAAATATCCTTGCTGCGTTTTATACGGGCCTTTTTACTGACACCCTGAATGGTAAGCGGCAGCATCACATTTTCCAAAGCCGTCAAAGCCGGAATCAGATTATACTGCTGAAAAATGAACCCCATCTCTTTGGCACGAAACCGTGACATGTTTTTTTCACTTACCTTGTTAATTTTCACACCATTCACAATTACATCGCCTTTGGTAGGCCGTTCCAACCCCGACAACATATTCAGCAGAGTGGATTTCCCACAACCCGATGTACCCAGAATGGCCACAAACTCTCCCCGCTCAATAGACAGATTAATTCCGTCCAGCGCTGTAATAATTTCCGAACCAATCCTATATTTTTTTACAACATCTCTGGCTTCAATCAGCGCCAAATACTCTCCCCCCATTTCTGTCTTATTCATTGCTTTTTTGTGATTCTTTTTTACAAATCCTTCACAACTGTATTATAAATAATAGTACACAGCCTTACACTTATAGTAAATGCTTTTGCACAGCTTGTCAATTATATATTTCACAAAAACAAATTACATCACAAATACCTTGTCGATCCCCCTATTTTACAAAAAATCCCCTTAATAAATATTAGACTATTTCCGGCAGGAAAAAGTTTCTATTTGCATAAAAATTCTTCTCTATACAAAAGCCATTATACACTTTTTGAATAAATATACTTTTTGCAGTGGACAACGCAAAATAGTTTCTCTATTTCCGATTTCACAAAAAATCAGAATAATTTCTCTACTTTTCTTCATTTATAAGAAAAAAAGAGCCAACATTGTTCCAATTCATATAAATCTATTGCAATTTTTCAGAAGTATTCAAAACTCATGAGTTTTGAATATCCATC
>OGPA01002105.1_pt1 | contig 14964 bp, 10 predicted proteins | sample 1552841 | NCBI WGS metagenome assembly OGPA01 (sample SAMEA2579916, study PRJEB22360) | human gut metagenome | reverse complement strand
GTGCATCTCGATTTGGAGGATGCCGTTGCCCTCGCAGGCCTCGCAGCGGCCGCCCTTGACGTTGAAGCTGAACCGTCCGGGGCCGTAGCCGCGCATCTTGGCGTCCTGCGTCTCGGCGAAAACGGCACGGATGTCGTTGAACACGCCGGTATAAGTGGCCGGGTTGGAGCGCGGGGTGCGGCCAATGGGCTGCTGGTCGATGCCGATGACCTTATCGACAAATTCCAGCCCCTCTACCCCATCGCACTTGCCTGCGCGGGCGCGGGCACCGTTCAGCTCGCTGGCCAGCGTCTTGTATAGGATCTCGTTGATGAGGCTCGACTTGCCCGAACCGGAAATGCCTGTGACGCAGATGAACTCGCCCAGCGGGAAACGGACGTCGATGTTGCGCAGGTTGTTCTCGCGGGCCCCCTTCACAGTCAGGCAGCTGCCATTCCCTGCGCGGCGGATCTCCGGCACCGGGATGCGCTTGCGGCCGGACAGATAGTCACCGGTGATGCTTCGTTTGGCCTTGCAGATGTCCTTTACCGTGCCGGCTGCCACGATCTCGCCGCCGTGGACGCCAGCACCTGGGCCGACGTCCACGATATAATCGGCGCTGCGCATGGTATCCTCGTCGTGTTCAACCACGATGACCGTATTGCCCAAGTCGCGCAGATCCTTCAGGGTCGCAATGAGCTTGTCGTTGTCGCGCTGGTGCAGGCCGATGCTGGGCTCGTCCAGAACATACAGCACACCGGACAGCGCACTGCCGATCTGGGTGGTCAGGCGGATGCGCTGGCTCTCGCCGCCGGACAGTGTGCCTGCCGAGCGGGCCAGCGTCAGGTAATCCAGACCCACACTCTGCAAAAATTGCAGGCGGTTCTTGATTTCCTTCATGATCTGCCCGCCGATCTGTTTCTGCTTTTCGGTCAGATGCGGCTCATTTTCCGCGATGAAGCGCAGTTCATCCCGGATGGACATCTCGCAGAATTCGCTGATGTTCTTGTCCCCGATGGTCACGGCCAGCACCACCGGCTTCAGGCGGCGGCCATGGCAGTCCGGGCACTCGACGCCGGACATGAAGCTGCCGATCTCTTCCTTCATCCACTCGCTGTTCGTCTCGCGGAAGCGGCGCTCCAGATTCTCGACGATGCCCTCAAAGGTGTTGTAGTAGACGCCGCTGCCGAACTCGTTGGTGCGGTGCATCTCGATCTTTTCGCCGTTGGTGCCGTACAAAAGGGCGTTGACGGCCTCCGTGCTCATCTCCTTGATGGGCGTATCCAGCGTGAAACCGTACTTTTTGCCCAGACCAAGATAGTACATCTCGCTGACGGAGCCTTCAGCGTAATACCAGCCGCTGGCCTTGATGGCTCCCTGCCGGATGGACAGGCTCCGGTTGGGCAGGATGCGCTCCTCATCCACCCGCATGAACGTGCCCAGGCCGGTGCACTTTTCGCAGGCACCCAGCGGGTTGTTGAAGGAGAACAGCCGGGGCGACAGGTCGCTGATGGAGATGCCGTGTTCCGGGCAGGCAAAGTTCTGACTGAAGGTCATGCACTCGCCGCCGATGACATCCACTTCCGCGATGCCGCCGGTCAGAGCCAGAGCCGTTTCCAGCGAATCAGCCAAGCGGCCCCGGATGCCCTTGCGCATGGCGAGGCGGTCCACGACGATCTCCACCGTGTGCTTGATGTTCTTTTCCAGCGTGATCTCCTCGTCGAGGTCATAGAGATCCCCGTCGATGCGGACACGGGAGTAGCCGCCCCGGCGGGCTGCGTCCAGCTCCTTCTGCTGGGTGCCCTTGCGCTGGCGGACGACCGGAGCCAGCACCTGAAACTTCGTGCCTTCGTCCAGTTTCAGGACAGCATCCACCATTTCATCCACGGTCTGCTGGCTGATGACCCGGCCGCAGACCGGGCAGTGAGGCACACCCACGCGGGCATATAAAAGGCGCAGATAATCGTAGATCTCGGTCACGGTGCCCACGGTGGAACGCGGGTTGTGGCTCGTGGTCTTCTGGTCGATGGAAATGGCCGGCGACAGGCCAGTGATCTCGTCCACATCGGGCTTGTCCATCCGGCCCAGGAACATCCGGGCGTAGCTGGACAGGCTCTCGACGTAGCGGCGCTGGCCGTCGGCATAAATGGTATCGAAGGCAAGGCTCGACTTGCCCGAACCGGACAAACCGGTCATGACGATGAGTTTTTCGCGCGGGAGGGTCAAATTGACATTTTTCAGGTTGTGCTCCCGTGCGCCTTTGATGACGATCTTATCGTTTGCCAAGGTACTTTCTCCCTCTTCTCTGTGTCTGTGCATGGTTCTGTTTGCGCTCGGTCTCGGCGGCCGAGTCCACGGTGGGGTTCTCGCCCCGGCGCAGGCGGTCGATCTGGTCGCGCAGGAAGGCCGCATGCTCAAATTCCAGCAGCTTGGCAGCTTCCTTCATCTCCCGGGTCAGGCGGTCAATGGCGGCTTCGCGCTCGAGCTTGCCCATCCGCCGGGTGTTCATCCTGGCATTCTCAGCCTTGTCGCTGATCTCAATCGAATCCGGGATGGCCTTGACGATGGTCTTCGGGACGATGCCGTGTTCAGCGTTGTAGGCCATCTGGATGGCGCGGCGGCGCTCTGTCTCGGTGATGGCACGGTCCATGCTGTCCGTTACCTCGTCGGCGTACATGATGACCAGACCTTCGGCGTTGCGGGCGGCGCGGCCGATGGTCTGAATGAGGCTCGTCTCGCTGCGGAGGAAGCCCTCTTTGTCGGCGTCGAGGATGGCCACAAGGCTGACCTCAGGCAAGTCGAGGCCCTCACGCAGCAAGTTGATGCCCACCACCACGTCGATGGTGCCGAGGCGGAGGTCTTTGATGATCTCCATCCGCTCGAAGGTGTCCACCTCGTGGTGCATATACTTGACCTTGACGCCCTGTTCGGTCAAAAAGTCGGTCAGGTCTTCAGCCATTTTCTTGGTCAGAGTCGTGACGAGGACCCGTTCATTTTTCGCCGTGCGGGCGTTGATCTCGCCCAGCAGGTCGGTCACCTGGCCCTCGACCGGGCGCACCGAGATGAGCGGGTCCAACAGGCCGGTGGGCCGGATGACCTGCTGCGCGATCTGCGTACTGTTCTTCCGCTCGTACTCGCCAGGCGTAGCCGACACGAACACGATCTGGTTCAGCTTCGACTCCACCTCTTCGAATTTGAGCGGGCGGTTGTCGAACGCCGAGGGCAGGCGGAAGCCATACTCCACCAGCGTTTTCTTGCGGGCAAAATCGCCGCCGTACATGGCGCGGACCTGAGGCAGGGTGACATGGCTCTCGTCCACGAAGAGCAGAAAATCCTCCGGGAAATAATCCAGCAGGGTGGTCGGCATACTGCCCGGCGCACGGCCCGACAGCACCGCCGAATAGTTCTCGATGCCCTTGCACATGCCGACCTCGGTCAGCATCTCGATGTCGTAATTCGTCCGCTGCTGGATGCGCTGGGCCTCGATGAGCTTACCCTCGGAGGTGAACTGTTTGACCTGCGCGTCGCACTCGGCGCGGATCTTTTCCAGTGCCTTCGCCTTTTTTTCGGCGCTGACGATATAGTGGCTGGCCGGGAAGATGGCCACATGCTTGACCACGTTCTGCTTGGCCCCGGTGACAGGGTTGAACTCAACGATGCGGTCGATCTCGTCCCCAAAAAACTCCACCCGGATGGCCAGATCGCTCATATAGGCCAGGTAGATGTCCACCGTGTCGCCGTGGACACGGAACTTGTTGCGGATAAAATTGATGTCGTTGCGCTCATATTGCAGGTCCACCAGCCGCTTGTACAGCACATCGCGCTCCATCTCCATGCCGGGGCGCAGGCTGATGACCATGCTGCGGTAGTCGATGGGGTCGCCCAGCGAGTAGATGCAGGAAACCGATGCTACAATGATCACATCCCGCCGCTCCGAAAGCGCCGCCGTGGCCGAATGGCGCAGGCGGTCGATCTCGTCGTTGATGGCGCTGTCCTTTTCAATATAGGTATCCGTGCTGGGGATATAGGCTTCGGGCTGGTAGTAATCGTAGTAGGACACGAAATACTCCACCGCATTGTCCGGGAAAAACGACCGGAACTCGGTGCAGAGCTGCGCCGCCAGCGTTTTATTGTGGGCCAGCACCAGCGTGGGGCGGTTGCATTGGGCGATCACGTTCGCCATAGTGAAGGTCTTGCCGCTGCCGGTCACACCCAGCAGGGTCTGGCAGCGGTCGCCGCGCTCCACGCCCTCCACAAGCTGCTGGATGGCCTGCGGCTGGTCGCCCGTCGGGGCATAGTCCGAGACCAGATGGAAGGTTTCATCTGCCATGCCGCTCTCTCCTTTCGATTGTCATGGAACCACAAATAGTTGTGCTTTTTGTGTTCAGTATAGCACAACTATTTTATAAAGTAAACAAGAAGTTTTTTGGACAGAGCAGGACATCGGGCAGTCTCCCCGCAAGTGAGACGGGGATTCCATACCCCGCCCTATTGCCTGCGGCAACAGGGTCCCACCCGTCGGACACTTGCTTGGGAGACCACCCGACATCCTGCCAGCTGCCCCTGCCGCACGAGGGGAGTTTTCCCGGCGGGTATCCGAGGTGGGGACCCGACGCGAAGCGTTGGGGAGGGCATGGAATGCCCTTTGACCCGCCGGGAAAAGCTCCCGGAGATGCGGCCTTTCCTGCATCTCAGTACGGTCTTAACATCTCCCCGGTCGCAAGGTCATAAAACGGCAGGCGGTTCTCCTCCCGCATGGAAAAATACTCCGTCTCGGTCAGGATGATGTGGTCCCGCAGAAGAACATGGACGAGCCCCAGCGCCCGGACGATGTTCTCGGTGGCCTGGATGTCCTCCCGCGAGGGCAGTGCCACGCCGTTTGGGTGGTTGTGGCAGAGCACGACCCGGTCGGTGCCGCCCTTCAAGGCTGCCGCCACCACATCTTTGATGGCAAGGCTCACCCGGTCGCTGGTGCCGTCCTTGAGCCAGAGCGTCGCCCGGACCCGGCTGCGGCTGTCCAGCGCCAGCAGAAGGGCGCGTTCCTGCGCGGCCCCGGCAAACAGGCCCATCAGGTGTTCCGCCAGCTGTTCCGTCGTCTTCAGGCAGCCGTTTCTGCCGGTGCGGCACTGGGTATAGTATCGGCAGACATCGGGCATCAGATGCAGCATCCGGGCCGTGGCCGGGCCAACGCCCTCCACCGTCATCAGGTCTTCTTCCGAGGCATCCAGCACCCCGGCAAAATCACCGAAGCGGTCGATGAGCTCGTGGGCCATCCGGTTCGTGTTCTTCCGCGCGTTGGTGATGTACAGCAGGCATTCCAGCGCCTCGTGCGGTTCCAGGCTGGAAAAGCCGTTCTCTGCCACCCGGCTGCGCATCCGCCTGCGGTGCCCGGTATGGATCTTTGAATCTTCCGCCATAAGTCGGCTCCTTTCGCGCGCTTTCTCCTCTTAATAGTACCCAATTTTCTGCAAAACACAAGGGCCCGGCCTAAATTTTCGCGTTGACTTCAGAAAACGAGTAGTTTATTATAAGGTTATCGCATCCATGCGCGGCCCATCCGCGCTTCAACATGAGGAACAGAACAAGAATGAAACAATACACTGCGACCGCCAACGACGACGGTGTGCGGCTCTCCCGCTTTGTACAGAGCGTGACCCGCGATCTTCCCACGAGCCTGCTGTACAAGAGCTTCCGCAATAAGCGCATCAAGGTCAACGGCAAAAAAGGCGCCCCCGAAGACCGCATCCAGGCCGGCGACCTCATCGAACTTTACATTAACGACGAGTTCTTCCCGCCGGAAGGAGCGAAGCCCGCACCGAAAGCCCCCAAAAAGCAGCCCAATCAGCCCAAGGTGACGATCATCTACGAGGACGAGAACATCGCCGTGCTCTACAAGCCCACCCACCTGCTCTGCCACAGCGACCGCACCGGCGACGCGAATCTGGTGGACGCCTTCACCCAGTACCTCGCGCAGAAGGGCGAGTACGACCCCCACGGCGAGAATCGCTTCAAGCCCGGCATCTGCAACCGGCTGGACCGCGGCACCGAGGGTCTGGTCATCGCGGCCAAGAGCTACGCCGCCCTGCGGGACATGAATGAGATCATCCGCACCGACCTGCTCAAAAAGGAATACTACACCATCACCGTGGGCATCCCCCAGAGCGGCCGCTTCACGGCCTGGTGGGAGCACGACGAGAAGAACAACAAGGTCAGCATCCACGCGCACCAGTCTCAGGATGAGCGCCGGAAGCAGATCATCACCGACGTGGACGTCCTGCGCACCGCCGGGCCATTCGCGCTGTGCAGGATTGGCCTCATCACCGGGCGGACGCACCAGATCCGCGCCCACCTCGCCTATCTCGGCAAGCCGGTGCTGGGCGATATCAAATACGGCAACCGCAAGATGAACGAGCGCACCGGCACCAAAACGCAGGCCCTCTGCGCCGTCCGCGTCCGCTTCCTCGATATCCCGGAGGAGAACACCCTGCACTACCTCTCCGGCAAGGTCATCAAGCTGAAAGACCCGCAGATCTTAAAGCAGTTCGACGCGCTGGACAAGAACAAAGAAAACGCCCATGAATAACTGTTTTGTAGAGACCGGCCGTCTGCTGCTCCGACGGCTGGAAGAGGCCGATTTCCCGGCTTACGCCGCCTATGCCGTGGACGACGAGATGTCCCGGATGATGGGCCGCGCCTTTCTGCACGCTGAAACCGATATCCGCCAGAACTTCGACTGGCTCAAGGACAAGGAACCCCGCTGTTACGGCATCGTGGAAAAGGCCAACGAGCAGCTCATCGGCAACCTGAACATCGGTGCCCTCCCGGCTCCCCTTGCTGCCCTGCCGCAATTGCAGGGCAAACGCGGGCAGACGCTTTCCTTCTGCATCCGGCGGGAGTCCCAGCGCAAAGGGTATGCCGCCGAAGCCATCCGCGCCGTCATTGCCGAGCTTTTTGACGATGAGCACTTCGATTTCGTCCAGTGCGGGTGTTATTCGTTCAACACGCCCTCCCGGATGTTGCAGGAACGGCTGGGCTTTCAATTTCTGGCCAGCCTCTGCGTTCCCACTCCGCAGGGCGAAGCACAGACCATCGAACACATTTTATGGAACCCAAGGAGGACTCCCATGTCTGATCTGAACGCTTATTTCAAAAGTGTCATCGACCAGGACACCGCATCGGTCGTCCTGTGTGACCTGAACCATACCATCGTCTACATGAACCCCGCCGCCATCCGCAATTACGCCAAGCACGGCGGCGCGGCGCTCATTGGCCGCAGCCTGCTCCACTGCCACAATGCCAGCTCGAACAGCCGCATTCAGGAAGTCGTGGACTGGTTCGCGGCCAGCCCGGAGCACAATATCATCTACACCTATCACAACGAAAAGCAGAACAAGGACGTCTACATGGTCGCCCTGCGGGACGCCGACGGCACCCTCATCGGCTACTACGAAAAGCACGCGTTCCGCAGCCCGGAGACGATGGAGCGGTACGCCTTTTAAGAGAAAGCGAGCATTGCCATGCAGAAGATTGACCGTTCCACCTGGCCCCGCGCGGAAAAGTTCGGCTTTTTCTCGGCGGTGTCCCAACCGTTTTACAGCGTCACTTTCCGGGTGGATGTGACGAACCTCCACGCCTACACCAAGCAGCGCGGGCTCTCGTTTTACTATGCGCTCGTGTATCTCGCAACAAACGCTGTCAACGCCGTGGAGAACTTCCGCTATACCATCCGGGATGGCGAAGTTTATCTACTGGACGAGCGCATCCCCAGTTTTACCGACCTGAAACCCGGCAGCGAGGATTTTCATATCGTCACCCTGCCGCAGGAAGAAACGCTGGAGCAGTTCTTCGCCGCTGCCAAGGCCCGCAGCGAGGCACAGGCCCACTTCCTCGACCAGGACGACAAAGAGCTGGATGCCCTCATCTATTTTTCCTGCACCCCCTGGTTCGACCTCACGGCCCTGACCAACGAGCGCGATTTTAACCGCGACGATAACATCCCCCGCATTGCTTGGGGAAAGTACGTCCCGGACGGCGCAGGCCGCGAGACGCTGGGGATGTCGGTAGAGGTGAATCACCGCTTCCTCGACGGCATCCACCTCGGCAGATTCTACCAGACGCTTCAGGCGTCCATCGACGCGCTGGAGCCGTGAAAAAGGAGGCTGCGTATGTACCCCACCCGTGAAGAAGCCATTGCCCTGCTGGCGGAGGCCGAGCCGCACAACCCCGGTCCCTGGGGCGACCACAGCCGCACCGCCGCCCACTGCGCGGAGAAGATCGCCGCAGCCGTCGGGCTGGACCCGGACAAGGCGTTCGTGCTGGGCCTGCTGCACGACATTGGCCGCCGCTACGGCAAGCGGCACCTCGGCCATGTGTCGGATGGCTACACCTATATGATGGAGCTGGGTTATGACGAAGTGGCCCGCGTCTGCATGAGCCACTCGTTCAACGACCAATCCCTTGCCAGCTATGTCGGCCACAGGGACACCACACCCGAAGAAACGGCCCTTATTGAGCGGGAGCTCGCCACCATGGTCTACGACGACTACGACCGGCTCATTCAGCTCTGCGACTCGCTGGCGGATGCGACCGGCGTCGTGGATATCGAGGAGCGGATGGCTGATGTCAAGCGCCGCTACGGCGATTACCCCCAGAACAAATGGGACATGAACCTTGCCCTGAAAGCTCATTTTGAGCAGCTTGCCGGGCGCAGCATTTATGATGTTGTGGAAAAGGACAGCTACCGTCCTTCCACGTAAGACAAAAGCCACGCTTTCGCGTGGCTTTTGCTGTTTTTCTTATCGGTCCCACTTGTCGCAGAGGGCGTTGATCTGGTCGGCAAACCTGGCAAGATCTTTGTTGGCCCCGCCCTCGTTGTGCTCGATGACCCGCAGCAGGCGCTTGCCTGCGCTGACCAGGCGCTGGAAAACCGTGGCGGCGCGGCTGGCACCCTCACTGGGCCGACACTCGACCCGCACTCTGGTGCCCTCCTGCACACAGACGGTCCCCTCGGCCCCGATGACCCACTGCGCCCCATTGTAGGGCGCACAGGCCGTGAAGCCTTCGTCGGTGAGGGTCTGGGCGAAGATGTTCTCCACCTCATCGTCGCCGTGGACGATGAAGACCCGCTTGGGCTTGGGCGAAAAGGCGTTGATCCACGCCAGCAGGCCGTTTTTGTCCGCGTGGCCGGACAGACCGGTCAGCTGGCAGATCTCCGCCCGCACCTCGATGGCCTCACCGAACAGTTTGACATCGGTAGCACCTTCAATGAGGGTGCGGCCCAGTGTGCCGACAGCCTGATAGCCCACAAAGAGGATGGTACACTCCGGCCGCCAGAGGTTGTGCTTGAGATGGTGGCGGATGCGGCCGGCCTCGCACATGCCGCTGGCCGAGAGGATGACCTTCGGCTCCCGGTCGGCGTTGATCATCCGGGATTCGTCGCTGGTCACGCTGACCCGCAGGCCGGGGCACTGGATGGGGTCGATGCCCTGGGCCAGCAGGGCGCGGGTCGCCTCGTCAAAACAGTCGGGGTCGGTATCCCGGAAGATGCGGGTCGCCTCGATGGCAAGCGGGCTGTCGATGTACACCGGGAAATTGCCGTGGCCCTTGACCAGACCTTTTTCCTTGATCTCCCGGATGAAATAGAGCAGCTCCTGCGTGCGGCCCACCGCGAAACTGGGGATGACCACATTGCCGCCCCGGTCGAAGGTGCGCTGCAATATTCTGGCCAGTTCGCCGATGTAATCCGGGCGGGGGCCGTGGAGCCGGTCGCCGTAGGTGGACTCCATCACCACATAATCGGCATCGGTCAGATAGGTCGGGTCCTTGATGAGGGGCTGGTTCTGGTTGCCGATGTCGCCGGAGAAGACGAGCTTGGTGGTGGTGCCGTTCTCCGTCACCCAGATCGCAATGCTGGCCGACCCCAGCAGATGGCCCACATCCACGAACTCGATCACAAGGCCGGGGGCCAGTTCCAGTTTCGTGTTGTAATCCACGCCCCGGAACAGCTTGATGGCCGCTTCGGCATCCTGGACGGTATACATCGGCTCCACCGGCTCGGCACCGGAGCGCTTGCCCTTGCGGTTCTTCCACTCCGCCTCAAACTCCTGGATGTGGGCAGAGTCTCGCAGCATGATGCCGCACAGCTCCACGGTGGGGTTGGTGGCATAGATCCTGCCCCGGAACCCGTTGCGGGCCAGCAGCGGCAGCAGGCCGGTGTGGTCGATGTGGGCATGGGTCGCCAGCACACCGTCGATCTCGCCGGGGGCCACGGGGATAGGCTGGTTTTCATAGGTATCCTTGCCCTGCTCCATGCCGCAGTCGATGAGATAGCGCTGCCCGGCGGCTTCCAGCAGGGTACAGCTGCCCGTCACCTCATGGTTCGCGCCCAAAAATGTCAGTTTCATCCAAAAGCACCTCCTGATCGATGCTCTCTGCCATTCGCACCGCGTCCGCAGCAAGCGAAGCGAGACCGAGAGGTTTTGCACTTGTATTATAACATATTTTCTTTTTCCAATGCGTCCAAATCGCGCCGGGAATATCAAGCAGAACGCCGAATTTTCGAAAAAGTTTTTATACAATCTTGACAAACCACCCCCTGCTGATATAAACTTAATTTGTATGACGTAACTTCTACACAGAGATTCAAAATAGAGAGGTTGTATTTTATGGTTCGTAACGATTTGCGCAACGTCGCCATTATCGCTCACGTTGACCACGGCAAGACCACGCTGGTGGACGCCATGCTGCGTCAGAGCGGCGCTTTCCGCGACAATCAGGTCGTGGCCGAGCGCGTCATGGACAGCGGTGATATCGAGCGTGAGCGCGGCATCACCATCCTGGCCAAGAACTGCTCCTGCACCTACAAGGGTGTCAAGATCAACATCGTTGATACGCCGGGCCACGCCGACTTTGGCGGCGAGGTCGAGCGCGTTCTGAAGATGGTCAACGGTGTTCTGCTGCTGGTCGATGCAGCGGAAGGCTGCATGCCCCAGACCCGTTTCGTGCTGCAGAAGGCTCTGCAGCAGAACCTGAGCCTGGTGGTCGCCATCAACAAGATCGACCGCCCCGATGCCCGCATCAAGGAAGTCATCGACGAGGTCCTGTACCTGCTGATGGATCTGGGCGCTACCGATGAGCAGCTGGACTGCCCCATCCTGTTCTGCTGCGGCCGTCAGGGCACCGCAAGCCTGGACCCGGATGTGCCGGGCACCGACCTGATCCCCCTGTTCGACACCCTGCTGAGCACCATCCAGCCGCCGGAAGGCGACCCGGAGGCTCCGTTCCAGATGCTGGTCTCTTCGGTCGACTACAACGAGTTCGTGGGCCGCATCGGCATCGGCCGCATCCAGAACGGTGTTGCCCGCGTGGGCGAAGAGGTCCAGGTGTGCGACTGGCACAACCCCGACCTGAAGATGCGCGGCCGCCTGACCAAGCTGTACGACTTCCAGGCCAACGGCCGCCAGCCGTGCGACAACATCACCGCCGGTGATATCGTCGCCTTCTCCGGCCTGCCCGATGTCACCATCGGCAACACCCTGTGCTCCCCCTCTCAGGTCGAGCCGCTGCCCTTCGTGAAGATCAATGACCCCACCGTCGAGATGACCTTCTCCGTCAACGACAGCCCGCTGGCCGGCCGCGAGGGCAAGTTCGTCACCAGCCGCCAGATCCGTGACCGCCTGCAGAAGGAACTGCTGAAGGACGTCGCTCTGAAGGTGGAGGACTCCGCTACCACCGATTCCTTCCGTGTCATGGGCCGTGGTGAGATGCACCTGTCCATCCTGATCGAGACCATGCGCCGCGAAGGTTATGAGCTGCAGGTCTCTCCCCCGCACGTTCTGACCAAGATCATCGACGGCAAGACCTACGAGCCTATGGAGCATGTCGTCATCGACGTGCCCACCCAGTATCAGGGCGCTGTCATGACCGGTCTGGGCACCCGCAAGGCCGTCCTGCAGCAGATGGAGTCTCTGGGCACCGACCGTGTCCGTCTGGAGTTCCGGATGCCCAGCCGCGGCCTGTTCGGCTACCGCAACCAGTTCCTGACCGATACCCACGGCGAGGGCATCCTGAACCAGATCTTCGACGGCTACGACGTCTGGGCCGGTATGATCGCCAACCGCTCCACCGGCTCTCTGGTCAGCTTTGAGACCGGTGAGGCTGTCACCTACGGTCTGTTCAATGCACAGCAGCGCGGCACCCTTCTGGTCGGCGCTGGCGAGAAGGTCTACGAAGGCATGGTCATCGGCTACACCGCTTCCGGCGAGGACGTCGATGTCAACGTCTGCAAAACCAAGCATCTGACCAACACCCGTGCTTCCGGCTCCGATGACGCTCTGCGTCTGGTGCCCATCAGCAAGCTGAGCCTGGAGGGCTGCCTGGAGTTCCTGGCACCCGACGAGCTGCTGGAAGTCACCCCGGAGAACCTGCGCATCCGCAAGCAGATCCTGAACCACGACCAGCGCATGAAGGCCAAGAGCAAGCTGAAGTAAGCGCTCCCCTTTTTCCAAAACAGATCAACGGCACCGCAAGCCCCACGGCCTGCGGTGCCGTTTTTTGTGTTTGTCTGCCTTTCCATTTGCAAACCGGCTCCATTCTCTGTATAATAAAGAAAACTTCATCTCACTGCGGCGCTGTGCCGCGTGAAAGACACAAACAGGGAGGTTTTGTTATGAACGACATCATTCAAGCCATGGAGACCCGCCGGAGCATCCGGCAGTTCAAGCCCGACATGCCCCGCAGGGAAGATCTTCAGCAGATCATCGAGGCCGGTCTTTACGCCGCCAACGGCAGAGGCCGACAGGGCGCGATCATTCTGGCCGTGACCAACAAGGAGTTGCGCGACAGGCTCTCCGCCCTGAACCGCGAGATCGGCGGCTTCCCGGAAGGCAAAGACCCCTTCTATGGTGCCCCGGCAGTCCTCATCGTACTGGCAGACAAGAGCTGCCCTACCGGCATCTACGACGGCAGCCTCGTCATGGGCAACCTGATGCTGGCCGCACACGCACTGGGTCTGGGCAGTATCTGGATCCACCGCGCCAAGGAGGAGTTCGAGCGACCGGAGTACAAGCAGCTGCTCAAAGACCTCGGCGTCGAGGGCGAGTGGGAAGGCATCGGCCACTGTGTCGTCGGTACCATCGACGGCGAAGCCCCGCAGCCCGCACCCCGCCGGGATGGCCGGGTGTTCTGGGCCGAATAAGCAGGCGCAAAAAAGGAACGGCATACCAGACGGTGTGCCGTTCCTTTTTATGCTTAATTTGCCGCGTAGGCGCTGCCCGGCGTCCAGGCATTGGCAGCCGAATACTTTGCGTGGTTGCGCAGATAGGTGACCCAGGCACCGTAGCCGTTGCCTGCCGAGAAATGGATGCCGTCCGGAGCGGCCAGCACCTCTTTCAGGTTGCCCTCGCCGTCGGCGAAGGTCTCCCACAGGTCGAGGTAAACGCAGCCCTTGTCCGCTGCCAGCAGGGCCAGCTGCTCATTGACCGAGCGGATGACGTCCGACGCAAGGCCGGGCTTTTCCGCCGCAGCGGCCGGGCGCACCGGCGGGATGGACTGGACGTAGATGACGCAGTCATTGCCCAGCGTCTGCCGCAGCAGGTCCAGCATCTGGCCGTAGTAGGCCAGGAAGCGGTCTGCCGCGCCCAGCGTGGTCAGGGTGTTGGTGCCCAGCAGAAGATAGAGCTTTTTCGGGTGGGCAGCGGCCAGCACATCCAGCGCGACCTCCTCGCCGCGGGTGGAGCTCTTGACGGCGCTGCGGTTCACGATGGCGTCCGGGCCGACGCCGGTGTAGCCGCAGATGAGCGCACCGCCCAGGTTGATGTTGTAATCGGAAAAGCCCACGGTCAGGCTGTCACCGAGGAAGGCTGCATCCGCAAAATAGCTCAGGTCCACCTGCCCGCAGCTGGGCTGGCGGATGGTGCTGCTGTCGTGCGCCTTGACCGTGTAGCCGCCCGCCGTCTGCCGGGCCGGGCCGAAGGTCTCCAGCGTCACGGCCGCGGCACCAGGATCCGCCGTGCTGCCCGCGCTGCCGGAGTCCGCTGCGGTCTCCCCGCTCTCCCCCGCTGTGCTGTCGGCCGCTGCGCCCTGCATGGGCAGCGGAGCCAGAATGTTCTCGGCCATGCCGCTGGAAGTCGCAGTCTGCGGCTGCTCGCTCTCCTTCGAACCGTTTTCCAGAATGGCCGTCACGGCCAGTGAAAGCAGCAGAATGGCTGCAATGCCCCCGGCCAGCCGCAGCCCGGTCCCTGCACGGCTGCGCCTGGCGCGGCCATGCGCCGAATGATATTCGTGTGAAATTCCCATCGTCGTTCCCCTTGCCTTTTTTATATTTACGGGTAGTATCCCTCAAAAATTGCATCGCATTCCGGGATCGCACCGTTTTTTGTGCCATATGACCATTATTGTATCATAATTTTTTTGCCTGTGCAACCAATCAGGTCTTGCATACAACAGGCAAATGGTTTACAATAGAAGAGTAGCAGGAATTGTGCCGTTTTCATTGAAGTGCTTGCACATCCTGCATTCTTTTTGTACGACTTGCGGCGAATGGCTGCGCTTGTTCCGGGAGCAGTGCAGGGCACCCGGAACAGTTTCCGAACGCAGCCGTCCGTTTTGCGGGACGTAACAGTTTTTTGGATAAGAAGGAGGTTCTCATGGCGAAAAACGTCATCATTGGCCAGAGCGGCGGCCCCACAGCCGTCATCAATTCCAGTCTGGCAGGCGTCTACAAAGCCGCGATCAGTCTCGGAGCTGAGAAGGTCTACGGGATGCAGTACGGCATCGAAGGCCTGCTCAAGGAAGAGATGCTGGAGCTGAACGTTCTGCTGAACGACCGCATGAGCATCGAGCTGCTCAAGCGCACCCCGTCCAGCTATCTGGGCAGCTGCCGCTACAAGCTGCCTGACCCGGATGTGGACGCCACCCCGTTCGTCAAACTCTTCACCCTGTTTGACAAGTACGACATCTGCGCGGTGTTCTACATCGGCGGCAACG
>OGPA01002103.1_pt1 | contig 14971 bp, 12 predicted proteins | sample 1552841 | NCBI WGS metagenome assembly OGPA01 (sample SAMEA2579916, study PRJEB22360) | human gut metagenome | reverse complement strand
ACACCTGAATTTTAACAAATTTGAAGTCCTTTTTCTATGCGATTTTTCTTCACCTATTAAGTGAAAGCAGAAACATTTAAAAAACTCAATAACTATGTGGTGTTAACCACAGGGAAATGAATTATCGTGAATTATTCAGGTTTATTGTTCCGTTTTATTTATTTATTTATGATACGGTTCCCCTTTAATAATGCGATAGCTGCGGTATAACTGCTCCACCAAAATCAATCGCATCAATTGATGAGGAAATGTCATCTTAGAAAAGGACAGCAATAAATCAGCCTGTTTTAAAATACTTTCATCCAGCCCCAGAGAGCCGCCAATCACCATAGTTACATGACTTTTACCATCCAACGCCAACTTATCAATCTGTTGTGCCAATTGCTCTGATGTAAACATCTTTCCTTCAATGGCCAGAGCAATCAGATAGGTATCTTCTTTGATATATTTTTGAATGCGTTGCGCTTCTTTTACTTTAATCTGTTGTTCTTCCGCTGCTGATGCACCATCAGGTGTCTGCTCATCAGGCACCTCTGCAATTTCCACCACAGCATAACGCTGCAGCCGTTTGAGATATTCTGCAATTCCATCTTTTAAATATTTTTCTTTCAGTTTACCCACTGTAATAATCTGAAATTTCAAAATAATTTTCCTCCTCTGCCACATGAATATCAAAGTAATAGTAAAATAAATTTCTGTATAAAAAAACAGGGCAATCAAAATCACCCTGTACGGTATTCCTCTTACACATTATGACAACATCAACTATATACTTGCCGTCAATACTGCAACTAAACCAATCATATACTGCGTAAAACGCAACGCTCTAAATTTCCCAGCGGCCTTCAAAGGCCCGCGCCAGAGTCACTTCATCAGCATACTGAATATCGCCGCCCACCGGCAATCCTTGGGCAATACGGGTCACTTTTATACCCAGCGGTTTCAGCAAATTACTCAAATACATGGCAGTGGCTTCCCCTTCAATGCTGGTGTTGGTAGCAATAATAACTTCCTGCGCCGGATGTTCCTGTAAACGCTGCAGCAACTCTTTTATTTTGAGCTGCTCCGGCCCGATTCCATCCATAGGTGATATCGCCCCGTGCAATACATGATACAAACCATGAAACTGGTTAGCTCGCTCCAATGCCATCACATCCCGCGAATCTTCCACCACACAAAGCACAGAACTATCTCTGTTGGGATTACTGCAAATTGGGCACAACTCACGGTCGGTCAGATTATAGCACAAACTGCAATAATGAATCTTTTCTTTTGCCTCCAAAATTGCCTCTGCCAATAAACGAGCCTCTTTGTCCGACTGCTTTAATATGTGAAAGGCAAGCCTCTGCGCTGATTTTCGTCCAATCCCCGGCAGCTTTGCCAACTGCTCTACCAGATTGCCCAACGCATCCGAATAACCATTCATTAAAACAGACCACCCATACCACCCGGCATTTTGATACCGGCTGTCAGTTTACCCATTTCACTGTTTACCATATCCTGTGCTTTCCGCAGTGCTTCATTAACAGCAGCCATAACCAAGTCCTGTACCATTTCCGGATCGTCCGGATCCAGTACTTCTGGATTGATTTCTACTGACAGCACCTCATTTGCACCGTTTACCACAACCTTCACAACACCGCCGCCAGCAGTAGCTTCTACCGGGGTTTGTGCCAACTCTTCCTGCATTTTCGCCATTTTTGTTTGCATCTGCTGCATTTGTTTCATCATCTTCTGCATATTTGCACCCATTTTAAAAATCCTCCTCAAAATAGAACCGCTGCTCTGCACTTCTACCAATATCACAGAAAAGCAGCATCATTGTTTATTTATCTGAACAGAAAAATATTTTCTGCATTCAGTGTATCTATGTTCTGGACCAAAAGAAAAAATCCTTTTTCCATCACTCTTTTATCTCTATCGGCACATCGCCAAACAATTTTCTGGCCTCATCTACCAAGGTCAATTCCTGCTTAATATGGCCATTCTCATTTTCCAGCTCTGCAACTACTTTCGCCGGTTTTCCAGTTAATTGTTGTACAATCTGCCCAATCATGCGCAGATTTTCTTCCTGGCTTACTGTATTGTAATGAAATTTAAACTGATGCTGAAACCGCAAAATCAGCTCTCCATCCTGAAACGCTGCCGGTTTGGCTTCTGCCAGAAAGGCATGCAGTTTTACACTCTTACTCTTAATTTGATTCATAACCTCTGCCCATTGCTGCAAAAGCGCTTCGCTGGCAATCAGCTTTTGCACCGGCTTTGATTCTGCTTCCTTCTGCGCTGGTTTTGATGCCGCAGCAGCTTTTTTCTGCACAACCACATCAGCCTGCGGCTGCATCACCGGTTCCAGACCTTGTATCATCAAATCAACAAAAGCAGTTTCCAACAAAATCTGCGACTGATTAGAATACCGCAAGTCCTTTTCAGCATCAGACAAGCGATGAACCATACGGCCCAAAAATTCCGCAGGCAACACCTTTGCCTGCTCCTTGGCTTTGCCAATACCATCCGGCGATAAATCGATCAGCTGCTCCTTGGGCGCCACTTTTAACAACAATAGTTGACGGCAGTATTGAATGCAATCTCGCAGAATTTGCTTGATATCTTTTCCACGCTGTACAAAATCATGCAATGATAAGAACAGCTGCCCGTAATCTTGTTGTATCACAGCATCTATCAATGCCGCGGTATCCTCTTCGCTGACTGTTCCCAACACCAGCTCCACATGCTGCAATTCAATGCGGCTGCCAGCGAAAGCAATACACTGATCCAATACACTGATAGCATCCCGCATACCGCCGGCGGCTTTGCGAGCGATGGCATTCAGCGCATCATCAGAGATTTCTACTTGCTCCTCATTGACAATATCTGATAAATGATTGCGAATCTCGTCTGTATTAATTTTACGAAAATCGAAACGCTGGCAACGGGACATAATGGTCAACGGTATTTTTTGCGGCTCTGTGGTAGCCAAAATAAACAACACATGAGCCGGCGGCTCCTCTAATGTTTTCAGCAGCGCATTAAAGGCCTCATTGGTCAGCATATGAACTTCGTCTATAATATACACTTTCCGTTTTCCCTGCGATGGCGCAAACCGCACCTTATCACGCAAGTCACGGATCTCATCAATCCCGCGGTTGCTTGCTGCGTCAATCTCCAGTACGTCCAGAAAATTTTCTTCATTAATCGCTCGACAATTAGCGCACTGATTGCATGGCTCACCGTCCTGCAAATCCAAACAGTTTACCGCTTTAGCCAATATCTTAGCCGAACTGGTTTTACCGGTTCCTCTGGGCCCGCAAAACAAATAGGCATGCGCCAGTCGTTCTGTTAAAATTGCATTTTTCAATGTAGTGCTAATATGCTCCTGCCCCCGTACCTCTGCAAAGGTCTGTGGCCGGAACACACGATACAGAGCGCGATAGCTCATAACAGCACCTCTTTTCTATTTACTCATTTCGTATTATTATAGCACGCAGAAAGGGCAGGAAACAACCTCTTTTCTCTGCCATTCCCAAACAGAAGTTTTTATAAACGAATATATTAATTTCATAAAATTATTTTCTTTATTACATCTTTTTTTATAAATATAATGAAAAAAGATAACTTATGTTATTCCACTCACAAATTACAATATGTTAATCTTAATACATAAGATATTGCATGCATATCAAAACAACTATAAAGAGGTGTTCACTATGTCAGAACAAAAATCTCCAAAAAAGAGCACATACATCCACATCATAATTGGAATTATTTTAATGTTTTCCGGTTGGTGGATTCCACCATTTGCAACAGTGACTGAAGTTGGTATGAAAATTCTTTTCATATTTATTGGTGTTATTTACTTGTGGTCTACCGTAGAAACTACATGGTCCAGTTTACTGGCACTTATTGCAATAGGATTATCCGGTTACAGTAAAGGTATCGGAGCTACAATTCAAAGTGGTTTTGGAAATACAACTGTTGTATTAGTACTTTTTTCTATGATTTTATTTGGAGGCGTTATTGAATCAGGCGTTTCAAAATATATTGCTCGATGGTTTTTAACTAGGAAAATCAGTAATGGACGCCCATACGTTTTCTGTTTCATTTTTACTTTTGGTATTTTCGTTGTTTCTGCCTTAACAAATACATTTTCGGCACTAATGTTATCTTGGCCTTTGGCCTATGCTATTTTAGAGGAATTAAACTATACAAATAAGGATTCTTTCTCTAAATATTTTGTATTTTCAGCTTTTATTGGTTCCATTTTAGGTCAAATTACCATTCCATTCCGAGGTTCAAAGTTAGGTTTGATCCAAGCTTTTGAAGTAGCTTACGGTGGCAGCTTGAACTTTATGATGTTTATCCTTTTGGATGTTATTATGGTCGCTATCTTAATTTTGGGATTACAACTTTTATGTAAATTTGTTTATCGGTGCGATGTATCCCGTATGAAAACATTTACAGTAGATTATTTCAAAAAGGATCCTCTATCTCCGATGACAGCTACTCAAAAATTCTATCTCGCACTTTGTTTCCTGTATATTTTGAACATTTTAGTTCCTACTGTACTGGATCCTAAACTCGCCATTGTTGCTTTTTTGAATAAGTTTGGCACATATGGTATTACAATTGTTTGGGTCATCTTTTGCTGTATTTTGCGACTGGATGGTAAGCCTGTTTTAAATTTCAAAGCAGTTGCTGCAAAACATATTAACTGGGGTGTATTAATGCTAGTTATCATTGCAATCATGATGTCTAACGCCTTAACAGATGAAGTGACAGGTATTAAGCCATTAATTATGAATACAGTTGGTCCAATTTTAAGCGGACATGGTCAATTAGGTGCAGCCTGTATTCTTATCGTATTCAGTTTCCTAATTACTAATTTTGCTAATAACTTTGTTTGCGCCTCTATCATCATGCCTATTTGGGGCACATATGCAGCAGAGGTAGGAATTTCTGCAAATGCTGCTCCTGCCATTGCGGCTGTTTCACTTTTATGTCTATACTTAGCTTTTTTAACACCAGCAGCTTCACCTTATGCCGGAATGTTATACGGCAATCGTGAATGGTTCACACCAAAAGAAATTTTAAAATTAGGAATTCCTTTTGCACTCTGGATTGTTATCTCTTTTTGCACAGTAGGTTATGTTGTTTCGTTATTCTTATTTGGCCTAATAGCCTAACACTTCATATTTTCTAGGAGGTATTTTCATGGGACATCCATCTATTCATCCAACAGGTACAACAATTTATCAACCAGAAAAATGTTTTAACGGTTACACACTTTATCCAGCTCGTGAAAATGGTGCAGTATTAATTGATATGAATGGAAAAGTCGTTCACATGTGGAAAGATCTACATGGTTTTCCCAATAAACTTTTGCCCGGTGGTCAAGTGCTTGGAAGCTTAGGGGTTCGCAATACAAGCTATGGTTACCAAGACCAAACAGATTTGGTACAAGTCGATTGGGATGGTAATATTATATGGAAATTTGATAAATTAGAATATATTGAAGATCCAGGTGAAAAACCACAGTGGATGGCACGTCAGCATCACGATTATCAAAGGGAAGGGAACACTGTTGGTTATTATGTACCCGGAATGACCTGTTGCACAAATAACGGAAATACGTTAATTCTCTGCCACCACAATGTAATTGACCATCGTATTTCAGAAAGAATGCTGGTAGATGACTGTATTATTGAAGTTGATTGGGAAGGCAATATTATATGGCGTTGGAACTGCCATGAGCATTTCTCTGAATTTGGTTTCTCCCAAGAAGCAAGAAACGTAATTAATCGCAATCCTAACATTAAATCTGTTGGTACCGGAGATTGGATGCACATTAACTCTATGAGTGTCTTGGGACCTAATAAATGGTACGATGCTGGTGACAAGAGATTCCATCCCGATAATATTATTTTTGATGGCCGTGAAACAAATATTTGTGCCATTCTTTCAAAGGAGACAGGGAAAATTGTTTGGCAAATTGGTCCAGACTACACTGTTAGCCGCGAATTAAGAATGTTAAACACAATTATTGGGCAACATCATGCGCACATGATTCCACAAGGTCTGCCTGGTGCTGGCAATATTCTTATTTTTGATAACGGTGGGTGGGCTGGCTATGGTGCACCATCACAAACCAGTACTTTTGGTTTAAAAGCAAGCATTCGAGATTATTCTCGTGTAATTGAGATCGATCCTATTACATTAGAAATTATTTGGGAATGTTCCGCAACTAAAATGGGACATCCCGCAGTTATTCAAAACAACTGGTTTTATAGCCCATTGGTTAGCTCTGCACAAAGACTACCAAATGGAAATACTTTTATTACAGAAGGTACAGAAGGTCGTTTCTTTGAAGTAACACCAAAAAATGAAATTGTTTGGGAATATATTAACCCATATACCACCAAACCTGGATATGTATATCGTGCTTATCGTTATCCTTATGACTATGTGCCTCAATTACCAAAACCAGATGAAATTGCTATCAAACCAGTTGAAAATAACACTTTTCGTCTTCCTGGTGCAGCACCTTATGGTTTCGATGGTGTTGTATCTGTAACAGGTACTACCGGTTGGGGACAAAAAACAGATAGCTGTGTAAATGCCGAAGATATTTTAACAGACGGCGGTGAAAAACAAAATAATCAATAGAATAACAAAAAGATGCCTCTTAAAAATCTATATTAGGAGGCACTTTTTTTACGTATAACTCAACTTTCCCGGCGAAAAAAAGAATTATAAAGCGACTTATCAAGCGAATTTCCTACTGAAATTAGCATATTGACATAAAAATAACACCTAAACTTTGGTATAATAAGTTCACCTCAAACCCAAAAAACCAAAGAAGATGTGCTGAACTTATGATATACTAAAATGAAAAAAGAAAATACTCAAAATCAGTTTTCTAATGTTTTAAAGGAACTACAGATTGGAAAACTCTTACGAAAAGCCAACATCACAAAATCTTGCGGCGTTCCTGCTTTTGAAGTATTTCAGTTTTTACTCTTGCTGGTTTTCCGGGAAAAGAATCTTTTCCGATTTCTGAACTCAAAACATAAAGAACAGGCTGTATCGAAAAATACTTATTATAGATTCCTAAGCGAAGCCTCCTATAACTGGGGTAAATTTCTACTCTTACTTGCTATGAAAATTATTACTGCTTTTGACAGCCTTACCTGTCCGGAACGTGTGAAAGTTCTGGTACTTGATGATTCCGTCATCAAGCGTAACCGCAGCAAGAAAGTAGAATTGCTTGCCAGAGTTTATGACCATGTTGAGAATAAGTTTCAGAAGGGATTTACTCTTTTGACACTTGGTTGGTCAGATGGTTACAGTTTCATTCCCGTTGGTTTTAATATGCTTTCTTCAGCAACTAAGAGGAATCGTTATAACGAAGCCGCCGCCATTGATCACCGCTCAAATGCTTACAAAGCCTGCAAAGAAAGTATGCTCCGGAAAACAGAAGCTGCTGTTCTTCTTATTCAGAGAGCTTTAAATGCTGGAATTAATGCAGATTATGTCCTCATGGATACCTGGTTCACAACAGAGCCGATGCTGCAGGAAATTCTGAAAAACGGAATAGATGTAATCGGGATGGTGAAACAGTTAAAGCAACGATATGTTTATCATGGCCAACTTTATACTTTGCCACAATTGCAGAAGTTTATGCACATTGAAAATTCCAAAAATATTCTTGGTTCCTTATTTGTATCCACCAAGAGCGGCATCCCGGTAAAGTTCGTCTTTGTTCGTAATTATAATAAACAAAGTGAGTGTCTGTATCTGTTGAGTACAGACTGTAATTTGTCTGCTTCTGAGATTGTACGTATTTACGGAAACCGTTGGTCGATTGAATGCTTCTTCAAGGCATCCAAATCTTATATGAAACTGGGAACGGAGTTTCAGTGCCGCAGCTATACCGCTATGGTTAGCCATACTGCCATTGTATTTACCAGATACATGATCCTGGAATGGATTCGCAGGAATGAAAATGATAGTAAAACTTTTGGTGAATTATATTTTAACCTGTGCGATGATATCCAGGACATGGACTTCACTTAAGCACTTCAGAGCCTTATGGCTCTTTTTGTAGAGCAATTAAACACATTCACTGCTGATATTGCTGCCATCATTAAAAGTAAAGTAAGGGATTGGATGCGCTCTCATGCTGCCTTTATACAGGCTTTGTTTACAAATTTTTGCTGGGAAAGTTGAGTAAATTATTTAACTTTTGTTTTCAGCAGGGCGATATCATATAGCATATCCTTTAAAATTTCTTTGCTTATCTCATTATCTTTTTGCGTTTCTGCAATTTTGGCAGACAAATTATCTTTAACTTCTGCCACAGAATTAGCAAGAGCCGTTTGTCCTTTGATCAATGCAGCAAATTGAGCATCGTGCAGATCTAACTTCTTTTCGATTCGTTGCTGCCCTTGCTTCAATTCGCCAATATTAGAACGCATTTCCCGCATTTCTGCCAGCATTAAGGACATCATCGTTTGCATAGCATCGTCACTCATAATATAACCACCTTTCCATTCCAAATTGGAATACATAGATAGTATACCATATGGTATTCAATAATGGTTTTATTTTTTAACCGCTTTTTATAAAAAACAATGCCGAGTAAACAATTCAAGAAGACAATTTGGGGCTAAGATATTAAGCTATCTAAAAATGAACTATAAGCTTAAAAAATGGCACCGGGCTAATCGATAGCGTAAAGTTTTTGTAGGAAAAAAGGATAAAAAGAAAAAGAGCGCCCAGCCCTTGGTGATACAATTGAGTTACCAAACAAAATCCACACAAAGGAAGGCACGCTCTATGTATAATAGTATACAACATTTTATCTATTTGAGAAACAAATTAACTAAAAAACAGGCTGCTATTCGTCATTCTATTTGTGGCTTGTAATTTTTGCTGAAAAGATATATGCTAATAAAAAACTGATTGCACCTTAGGATTGGTCTGCCTTTTTCTTTCCTACAGTAAATTTACACTATCAATCAAAAAATATTGACAGACCAAACCTGTTTTGATATACTACTATCAGCAATAAAGGACGCTCGATATTTAGTTGATATAATCGAGTGATATGTTTGCAAAAGGCTGTTGCAAACAGCATTCATGGGGGTATAGCTCAGCTGGGAGAGCGCTTGAATGGCATTCAAGAGGTCAGCGGTTCGATCCCGCTTATCTCCACTTATAGGACAAAACCGCTTAACCAATTTGGTTGAGCGGTTTTCTGTTATCTATACTGTTATACTGTTATTTTTTCAAAAACTTATCATACTAGGAGGGTTATAATGCGTTTAGAACAATTGGAATATCTCGTTACTGTTGCAGAAACAAAATCCATGACAATTGCTAGTAATTTATTATATGTTTCGCACCAAAATATTAGCAAAAGCCTTCTAGGTTTAGAAAAAGAACTGGGAATACAATTATTAAATCGTACAAATAAAGGTGTTTCTCTCACAGAAAAAGGGGAGAAAATTGCACAATATGCTAAACAAATGTTAAACATTCAAGATGCAATTTATAAACTAGCAAAAAAAGATCCCTCTATTACAGTTGAAAATGCAGAGCAAATTAACATCTTGTTAACAAATGGTTTTTCAAAAAAAGTTTCCATTGTACAATCCTCGTTTGAAAAACAATTTCCCAACTTATTACCATTTATACAAGAAGCCGAACCATCTTCTATTTTATCAGACCTTTTGGCAGATAACTTAACAGAATTTCCCATAATTTTTACTGTTATTGAAACAGATGAATTAAAACAGTATTATAATCAATTAGAGAAAAAATATAATATATTTCTTCTTAAACAAAGCAGAATCGTGGCTATTGCCTCTAAGATTATGGGATTAGATACCAATAAAGTCTATACAATGGAAGAAATTAATAACTTACCTTTTCTTTTTTATCAAAGTACAATTAACCAAACCAACTTCTTTTTTCAAGCTTTGTCACGTAGAGGGTTTACAAAATCAAACTGCCGTTTTCCTGGAACATCACAAATTTGTGCAACATCCTTAAAAAATGGTACCGCTGCATTATTCGTGCTTGATTCTTTGATGGAATCTTATTATGATGACCTACCTCCTTGTGATACACTCCTGTTTACACCTAAAATCCTGGTAGACAATTTAATCTTGCTGCGTAAGGACGCTTCCGCAACTGCCCACGCTTTTGTAGAATATTTTCTGCATGTTTACCAATTCTAACAAACTTTATTTTTCGCAATCATACTATATGATTGCTTTTTTTGCTGCAATTCTTAGTTGCAGAAATATCATCCCCTATACATATATATGCTTCATTTATACAATCAATAAATATATACTATAAATATACTCAAATATTGCAAATTTCAATTTATATTTAGGAGCTGATTCAAATGAAAAAAGCTGACAAAATTTTAGTATTAGGCATTGATGGTATGGATCCTCGTTTAAGCCGTTATCACATGGAGCAAGGATATATGCCCAATTTAAAAACTTTAATTGAACGAGGTTCTGCTCGCGAAGATTTGGTTTTATTAGGTGGTATGCCTACCATTACACCACCAATGTGGACAACTTTAGCAACAGGAGCTTATCCAATGACTCATGGTATTACTGACTTTTGGAGACAAGATCCAGAAAAATTAGATACTTTAAATTACGCATTGGACTCCAGATTGTGCAAAGCAGAACAACTTTGGAATGTAACTGCAGAAGCTGGTAAAAAAACTTTTGTATTGCATTGGCCCGGTTCCTCTTGGCCACCAAGTTCTGACAACAAAAACTTATTTGTAATCGACGGAACCAATCCCGAAGGAGTTTGTATGGGTACTGGCGAAGTTGAAGCAGAATATATCGCTGTTGCCAGTGAAGAAATCTCCACTGTTACCTACCGTAATAAAGCTGGCTCTACACAAATGTTATGTGTGGTCAATGATTTAGAAATAGAAACAAGTGATAACCAAGATGAAGCATCTCTTGCACTGGCAGTCGCTCCAGAAATCAAAATTTTAAGAATGGAACCAGATCCGACAGAAGGCACCACCATGACTAATGTATTAATGGATGCCAGTTTATCACCAATCAAAAAAGCAGAAAAATGGGAGTTTTCCATTCCAGAAGATGCAAAAGAATGCACCATTCTATTCTCTCACGGTCTAATTCGTCGCCCTGCATTAATTCTGAAAAACAACACAGGCATTTATGATACCATAAAAATCTACAAAAACAAAAAAACAGAAAGTTGCATCACAACTTTAAAAAATGGTGAATTTGTTGAATCAGTAATTGATGAAGCCATCAAAAAAGATATTACTTACACCGTAACACGGAATATGCGGATATTACACTTAGAAGAAGATGGAAGCAATCTACGAATTTGGATTTCCGCAGCAATCAACATTCATGATGATAATGTATTTTCACCAAAATCTCTGCACCAAGAATTAATTGCACATGTAGGTTATCCAATGCCTGTTTCCAATGTTGGATCTCAGGATAAACAGTTAGTAATTGATTGTATGCAAGAAAACTGGATGCGTACCATGCGTTGGTGGGCTGATGCAATTCACTATATGATTGAAGAAAAGGGTGTAGAAGTTGTCTTCTCGCAAATTCACAATGATGATGCACAGAAACACAATTTTATTCCTGTTGTAAAAGAAAACTCTAAATTCAGAGCTTTACCATTGTCTGACTATGATGAGTTTTTTATCAATATCAGTAAACAAAATGATTACTACATCGGTAGATTTCTACACTTGTTAGACGAAGGCTGGACTATTTTCCTAGTTTCTGACCATGGCTTATTAACATCAGAAAACGGTACTTCTCCATATCTACCACAAATTTTTATTGACGCTACTTTTATGCGGGAATGGGGATATACCGAAGTGCTATACGATAATGACGGAAAACCTCTGCCCGAAATTGATTGGTCAAAAACAAAAGCCATTGCCAGTCGTATGAATTCTATCTATATTAACTTAAAAGGTCGTTGGTCCACAGGGATTGTTGAACCAGAAGATAAATATGATTTGGAAGGGGAAATCATCGCCAAGTTATACAGTCTGAGAGATGAAAAAGGACATGCAAAAGTAGCTTTGGCTTTGCGTAATAAAGATGCAATTTTGCTGGGCTTGGGAGGTCCCGAATGTGGTGATATTGTCGTATTACAAGCGGAGCAAAATCTCATGGATCACGGTGACGGATTATCTACTGCTATTGGCTTAAACCATACATCCGTCTCTCCAATTTTCGTTGCAGCAGGAAAAGGAATCAAAGAAAATTTCAAAACAACACGATATATTAGAGAAGTAGACGTAGCCCCTACTATCGCATGGTTAACCGGTTTACGTATGCCAAGAGAATGTGAGGGCGCACCAGCTTACCAAATTATCGAAGACTAATTGCTCAACAAATATCCTTTGGGTCTGTCAAATAACAAGGCAGATCCAAAGGGATAAAAAATAATATCATTCTACATTATAACAGCTACCAATTTTGTTATTATTTTTAATTATCTTGTTATATGAGGAGGTTTTTTCAATGTCTGAACTTACCAATTCCCAAACGCAATCAAAAATAACACCAAGTTATCTTATTCATAGTATTATTTGTATCGCTCTCATGATTGGAATACGTTGGCTTCCACCTATCAGTGACGTCACTCCTTATGGTATGGAGATTTTAGGAATTTTTCTGGGATCTATTTATGGATGGGTATTTGTCGGTTACCTCTGGCCCAGCTTTATTGGTATGATTTTATTAGGTTGTTCTGAATACGGCACAATTGCTGCTGTATGGGGCGAAGGATTCGGAGACAGTACAGTGTTAAATTTACTGTTAACCTTTGTTTTCTTTGTATTTATCAATCAAACTGGCTTAATGCAATATATGGCAAATAAATTTATCAGCTTAAAAATCAACATTGGCCATCCCTGGTTGCTTACATTCTTCTTTTTCTTCATCGCCAGTTATATCGGCGGCATCACCAATAATATCGCTGTTACTATTTTGCTCTGGTATATCTTCTATGGAATTTGTGACAAAGTAGGCTACAAAAAAGGAGATCGTTATGTATCCTATATGATTTGCGGCATTGTATTCTTTGCTGCCTACTCTATCGTTCTCTTCCCATTTCTTCCGTTCTCTATTGTAGGCATGGGAATTATGCAAAAGATAGTTCCTTTTGGAGACTACTCCATTCTAGGCTGGATGATCAGCGGTCCACTAATCAATTTTTTACTAATCTTATGCTATCTATTTATCGGTAAATTTATTTTCAGAGTGGATATTTCTAAATTATCTGATAAAGAAGACCGCTTTGCAGAACTACGCAATACCCAAATGGGCAAATCTGAAAAAATCGGTCTGGTCTACTTATTACTTTTCATCCTTATTGTCTGTTTACCAACTTTTATGCCTAAAGCTTGGGCTATTACAGGTATTTTGTCCAATATGTCCATCATTGGCGCCTGCGGACTATGTTTCTCTGGTATGTTCTTCTTAAAGGATGAGCATGGAAATTCTATTTTAAGCATGGGAAAATTGATGGGCAATGTGAACTGGGATATGATTTTCTTAATGATTGCCACTGTTCCCATCTGCTCTGCCATGGAAGCTAGCGAAACCGGAATCATGGCTTCTGTCATGAAAGTGGTAATGCCTGTCGTAAACTCTGTTAGTCCAATTTTCTTCTTGATTTTAGTTATTGTAATTATTGGTTTGATTACCCAATTCGCACATAATTTTATTTTACTATTGGTATTTGGTCCTACCCTTTGCCAATTGGCCTCCAGTATGGGGATTCCACCAATTGCTTTTTGCGCTATTTTTATGATGACGATTATGAACGCTGTAGCCACACCAGGCGCTTCCGCCAACTCAGCAATGTTGTTTGGAAACACTGATTGGTTGGAGAAAAAGCATGGATTCATTTTAGGTTTCCTATTTATCGCCTTTGCTTATATCTTATATATCTTCATTGGCATTCCAATCAATATTCACTTTGCTTAATCAAAGATGAGCATATATTATTGATATGAATGCATTCAAGATGTATACTTATTTGCATAAAATATGAAGTAGAGCATCCAAATTTATTCTATCCAAAACTTGCATTTGCAAAGTTTCTATAAAATGCAACTATCTTATTTGCAGTTGTTATTTCCATGTGTTAAACTATTATTGTCTTCTGACATAAAAAATACCTTCTGGTTTGCCAAGCTGGCAGGCTCGGTTACACCGGGAGGTATTTTTTCATCCACCCCCACTTGTCAGAAAAACAAATTCTTGTCATATGGATTGTCAACATCATTATAAAAACCTTATCGATTCCCGGAAGTTTTTTCTGAAAATCAATAAGGTTTTCTGTTATTCAGTCATATTACTCATACATCTTCAGTTTTTTAATATCAAACATTATCTGCCCCTATGCTTGTCTTTCCTTTTTTGCTGCTTTAACGCAAATTGCCGCTGTTTTTCCAGTTCCCGCTGGCCCCTGCTCACGGTTTTGCGTTCCGTTTTCAACTGCTCGTGCTGCATCTTTAGCACCTGCTGCGATTTGGTGCCAATTCCTGCCATTTGCACTTGCCTGCGAATCTCACGTTGCCGTCGTTTGGGATTGCGGTCAATCACTTTTTCATCCGCTGTCACCGCCGAACTAAACCGCAGATCACAATAGTTTTGCAAAATAAACCCATATACTTCATAATCTTTGGGCTCTGCACCAAACGTAACTTTGCACACCGATAACTTATTCTCCGATACGCGTTCAAATACACCCACCCAGAATGGTTCCTCAAAAAAGATTGTCAAACTGCCCGATACTTTGTCCATAACAATGCCTCCTTAAATGATTGTACCAAACAAAGAACGGACGACCCTAAGGAGGGAGGGTTACTTACACCAAATAGTGCGGCCGGGCTACCTACCGGCTCTGTAAGAGTATAGCT
>OGPA01002101.1_pt1 | contig 14988 bp, 9 predicted proteins | sample 1552841 | NCBI WGS metagenome assembly OGPA01 (sample SAMEA2579916, study PRJEB22360) | human gut metagenome | reverse complement strand
GGGCAGGCTCCTCCCGGCCCCGCCCCGGGCCGCCGGTGACGCCCACCGTCACGCCCGCTGCCCCGGCAGAAGAGCCGGAACAGCAGCCCGCGCCTGAGCCGCCGCTCTCCTTTGGCATCCCGCTCTATGATCTGACCCCGACTCCGGAACCGGCCCCGCAGCCGGTCAGCGCCGAGAATGCGGTGGCGTTCCGCTCTGAGCCGGATGAGGACGGCTGGATCAGCATCACCAGCGACCCGGTGGAGGAAAAAGACCTCAACACGCTGGTGGCAGCCGCCATGGAAAAGCCTGCTGTTTCCGAGGAGCAGGCCGCGAACGCCCCCGCCGAAGAGGCCGTGACGGAGGAGAGCTTCCAGTATCAGTACCCCTCCATCGAGCTGTTCGAGCGCGCCCCGGAGGAAAGCGACTCCGGCGCGGAAGACGAGCTGAAAGCCAACGCCCAGAAGCTGGTGGACACGCTGGAAAGCTTCGGCGTCCGCACCCGTGTGCTGGATATTTCCCGCGGCCCGTCGGTCACCCGGTATGAAGTTCAGCCCATGGCGGGCGTCAAGATAAGCCGCATCACTTCGCTGGCGGACGACATCGCCCTGAACCTGGCGGTGGCCGATGTCCGCATGGAGGCTCCCATCCCCGGCAAGCCTGCCGTGGGCATCGAGGTGCCGAACCATAAGAAAACGCCGGTCTACATCCGCAGCGTCTTCGAGAGCCAGAGCTTTTTGCGGATGACCTCGCCGATGGGCATTGCGCTGGGCAAGGACATCGCCGGTGTGGCCCAGGTGGCCGACCTGTGCAAGATGCCCCATCTGCTCATCGCGGGCAGCACCGGCAGCGGTAAATCGGTCTGTGTCAACAGCATCATCATGAGCCTGCTGTTCCGCTCCAGCCCTGAGGACGTCAAGCTCCTGCTCATCGACCCCAAGGTCGTCGAGCTGGCTGAGTACAACGGCATCCCCCACCTGCTGATGCCCGTCGTCACCGAGCCCCGCAAGGCGGCCGGCGCACTGGGCGGCGCAGTGCAGGAGATGGAGCGCCGCTACCACCTCTTCGCGGAGAACAACGTCCGCGACATCAAGTCCTTCAATAAGCTGGCGGCAGCGGACCCGGACCTCGAGAAGATGCCCTATATCGCCATCATCATCGACGAGCTGGCCGATTTGATGATGGTCGTCGGCAAGGATGTCGAGGACTCCATCTGCCGCATCGCCCAGAAGGCCCGCGCCGCCGGTATGCACCTCATCGTGGCGACCCAGCGCCCCAGCGTGGACGTCATCACCGGCCTCATCAAGGCCAACATCCCCAGCCGCATCGCCTTCGCCGTGTCCAGTCAGGTGGACAGCCGCACCATCCTCGACGGTGCCGGTGCCGAAAAGCTGCTGGGCATGGGCGATATGCTCTTCATGCCCGTGGGCGCACCCAAGCCCACCCGTATCCAGGGTACCTTCGTGCGGGATGAGGAGATCAGCCGTGTGCTGGACTTCATCAAGCAGAGCGCGACGGTCCAGTACGACGAGGCCATGATTGAGGCCATGGAAAAACACGCCATCCTGGACGGCAAAAAAGGCGCATCCTCTGCCGATGCCGACGAGGAGACCGGCAGCGACCCGATGCTCAAGCAGGCCGTCGAGGTGGTCATTGATGCCGGTCAGGCATCCACCAGCCTGCTCCAGCGCCGGTGCAAGCTGGGCTATGCCCGCGCCGCCCGCATCATGGACGAGATGGAACAGAAAGGCATCATCGGCCCCTACGAGGGTGCCAAGCCCCGCGCTGTCCTCATCAGCCGCCAGCAGTGGCTGGAAATGCAGATGAACCAGCCGGATGAATGATCCGCGCAGACACTGACGTGTCCGTTCTCCCCGGAGCGGGAAACCGGCGATCCAGAGGCGAGACGGAACGAACGATAAAATAAAAGGAGCATTATGGAAAACTCTTCCCAGGTCTACACCGAATTTCTCCCCATCAGCCGCGCGGACATGGAAGCGCGGGGATGGGAGCAGCTGGACTTTGTGGTCGTGGGCGGCGACGCCTATGTGGACCACCCCAGCTTTGGCACCGCCATCATCAGCCGCCTGCTGGAAGCCGAGGGCTACAAGGTGGGCGTGCTGGCCCAGCCCCGCTACACCGACTGTGAGGACTTCAAGCGGTTCGGAAAGCCGAAGTACGGCTTCTTCATCGGCGGCGGCAACGTGGACAGCATGGTGAGTCACTATTCCGTCGCAAAGATCCCCCGCGCGGAGGACGAGTATTCGCCCGGCGGCAAGGGCGGCGCACGGCCCGACCGCAGCGCCACCGTCTACACCAGGCTTGCCAAGCAGGCATACCCCGACCTGCCCGTCATTCTGGGCGGTCTGGAAGCCTCGCTCCGCCGCTTTGCCCACTACGACTACTGGCTGGACACCGTCCTGCCCAGCATCGCCGAGGATTCTGGCGCGGACATCATCAGCTTCGGCATGGGTGAACACCAGACCGTGGAGATTGCCCGCCGTCTGGCGGCAGGGGAGCCGGTGGAGAGCATCACCGATGTGGACGGCACCTGCTACCTGACCGACTTCGACCACCTGCCCGAGCGGTATGTGGAGTGCGCGGGCTTCAGGAAGGTCGCCTCCGATAAGGTGGCTTATGCGAAAGCCTGCCGCATCCAGATGGACAATCAGGACGTCGTCAGCGGCCAAATCATCGTCCAGAAGCAGAGCGAGAAGTACCTCGTGCAGAACATCCCCGCAAAGCCCCTCGTCCGCTGGGAGCTGGATAAGGTCTACGCCCTGCCCTACACCCGCCGCTACCACCCCATCTACGAGGCCATGGGCGGTGTGCCTGCCATCCGCGAGGTGCAGTTCTCCATCATCCAGAACCGCGGCTGCTTCGGCGGCTGCAATTTCTGCGCCATCCAGCTGCATCAGGGCCGACGCGTCACCAGCCGCAGCGCCGACAGCATCGTGGCCGAAGCAGAGCGGATGACCCACGAGCCGGATTTCAAGGGCTACATCCACGACATCGGCGGCCCCACCGCCAACTTCCGTTTCCCATCCTGCCGCGAGCAGATGCTGCGGGGTATGTGCAACGGCGGCAAGCACTGCCTCGCCCCCACCACCTGTTCCCACATGATCGTGGACCACAGCGATTACCTGAAAATCCTCCGCCGCGTCCGGGAGCTGCCCGGCGTCAAGAAGGTGTTCATCCGCAGCGGCATCCGCTTCGATTACCTGATGGCCGACCCCGATGACACTTTCTTTAAGGAGCTGGTGGAGTACCACGTCTCCGGCCAGCTGAAAGTCGCGCCGGAGCACTGCGCCCCCAACACCCTCGCCTACATGGGGAAGCCGCCGATCGAGACCTTCAACAAGTTCAAGGATAAGTTCTACGAGCTGAGCAGGAAGGCAGGAAAAAAGCAGTACCTCGTGCCGTATCTCATGTCCAGCCACCCGGGCAGCACCCTCAAGGATGCCGTCTATCTGGCCGAATACCTCTACAAGAACCATATGCGTCCCGAGCAGGTGCAGGATTTTTATCCCACGCCCGGCACCGTGAGCACCTGTATGTTCTACACCGGCCTCGACCCCTATACCTTGAAGCCGGTGTTTGTGGAAAAGACCGCGGAGGGCAAGGCGCTTCAGCGCGCCCTGCTCCAGTATTATGAGCCCCGCAACGCCGAAAAGGTCATCAAGGCGCTGAAAATGACCCACCGCGAAGACCTCATCCCCCTGCTGGTTCCCGCTGAGGGCCGCATTGCGGTCCAGCGCTCGGCCCGCAGAGCCGAGGCCGCCGAGGTGACCATCCACAACGACGGCACCTACACCGTCCGCCCCAACGGCAAGGGCAAGGGCCGTCCGCAGGGCCATGCCGCCCCGGCGAACCGCAGTGCGGGCGGACGTCAGCCCAGCCCCGGCGCACGGTTCGCGCCCCGCTCTGCCCCAGGCCATAAGCCGAAAAACGATCAACAGAAAGAGAATACGACGTGGAAAAATACAAATCGGAAAAAGTAAGTTTCTGGCGAAAGCCTTTCCGGCGGCTGGCCGCACTGGCGTTGGCCGCTGCGCTGGCCCTGGGCCTTGCGGCCTGTGACGGGGCATCCGTCCTTCCGGACGGCAGCGCCGATGTGATCCCGAACCCGGCATCCAGCGGGGTGCAGACCGCTGACAGCTTTCGGATGCACTTTCTCGACGTGGGGCAGGCGCTCAGCGTCCTGGTGGAGTGCGATGGCCAGTACATGCTGTACGACGGCGGCAACGTGGACGACGGCAGCATGGTGGTCAGTTATTTGCAGAAGCAGGGCGTGGAAGAGCTGCAATACGTCTTCTGCTCCCACGCGCATGAAGACCATGTGGGCGGGCTGGCCGCTGCGCTGGCCTTCTTCCCGGCGAACCATGTGTACAGCCCGGTGACGGAGTCCTCCACCAAGTGCTTTCAGGATTTTGTGAAGTACACCCAGCAGCAGGGCCTGCAGGTCGAGGTGCCCGCCGTGGGCACCGTCTGGCAGCTGGGCGGTGCAACGGTGACGATGCTGGGCCCGGTGGCACAATACAGTGAGACGAACGACACCTCGATCGTCCTGCGGGTAGATTATGGTGCCACCAGCTTCCTCCTGACCGGCGACATGGAATCGGATGCAGAGCGCGACCTGGTGAACAGCGGGGCCAACCTGAAGGCCGATGTTTTGCAGGTGGGCCACCACGGTTCCAGCACCTCGACAAGCTACCTTTTCCTGAATGCTGTCCTGCCCGAAATGGGCGTCATCTCCTGCGGCGTGAACAACAAATACGGCCACCCGCATGAGGAGACCCTGAGCATCCTGCGGGATGCGGGCGTGGACGTCTACCGCACCGACCTGCTGGGCACGGTCGTCATCGGGTCGGACGGCCAGAACTACACCATCCGCACCGACAAGAACGCCACCGACGCCGAACTGAACCCCACCGCCCCGGCGGCATCCAGCACGGCACAGCAGACCTACATCGGCAACGTGAACTCCAAAAAGTTCCATCTGCCCACCTGCCCGAACCTCCCGGCAGAGAAGAACCAGATCCTCTTCTCCAGCTACGACGAGGCCATTGCAGCAGGCTACACCCCCTGTTCTACCTGCATCAAGTGAGACACAGCAAAAAGGACTGTCGCGAACGCGACAGTCCTTTTTGCTTGCTCTATAATACCGTGTCTCAGCCGCCCAGATAGGCGCTGCGGACACGCTCATTGGTCAGCAGCTCGGCACCGGTGCCATCCATGACAACACGGCCGGTCTCCAGAACATAGGCCCGATCGGCCACGGAAAGCGCCATCTGCGCGTTCTGCTCGACCAGCAGGATGGTCATTCCCTCCTCGTGGATGTTCCGGATGATGTCGAAGATCTCCTGCACCAGCAGAGGCGACAGGCCCATGGACGGTTCATCCAGCATCAGCATGGAGGCGTTGCTCATCAGCGCACGGCCCATGGCCAGCATCTGCTGCTCACCGCCGGACATGGTTCCCGCCAGCTGTTTGCGGCGCTCCTTCAGGCGGGGGAACAGTTCAAAGACCTTTTCCTTGTTGGGGCCGATGGTGGAGGCAGGCTGGGTGTAGCCGCCCATTTCCAGATTTTCCTCTACGGTCATGTGCAGGAAGACGTGGCGTCCCTCCGGCACATGGGCCAGACCGGCCTCCACGATCTTGTGGGCACGGACGCCCTTGATGCTCTTGCCCTTGTACAGGACATCGCCCGTCTTCGGGTGGAGCAGGCCGGAAATGGTCTTCAGGGTGGTGGACTTACCGGCACCGTTGGCACCGATCAGGGTCACGATCTCCCCTTCGTGGACCTCAAATGAAACGTCCTTGACGGCGTGGATGTTGCCGTAATAGACGTTGATGTTCTCCACTTTCAGCATAGAATCTGCCATCGGTCAGCCCTCCTTCTTGCCCAGATAGGCCTCAACGACCTGCGGGTTGTTGCGGATCTCATCCGGGGTGCCCTTGGCGATGATGCGTCCAAAGTTCAGCACCGCGATGCCCTCGCAGATGCCCATGACCAGGCTCATGTCGTGCTCGATGAGCAGCACGGCGATGTTGAATTCGTCGCGGATGCGGCGGATGGTCTCGGTCAGTTCAGCGGTCTCGGAGGGGTTCATACCGGCAGCAGGCTCGTCCAGAAGCAGCAGCTTCGGGCTGGTGGCCAGTGCGCGCATGATCTCCAACCGGCGCTGTGCACCATAGGGCAGGCTGCCCGCCGGGGTGTTGGCCAGGTCGGCCATGTGGAAGATATCCAGCAGCTCCAGTGCCCGCTCGGTGCACTTCTTTTCTTCCTTCCAGTAGTTGGGCAGACGGATCAGGGAGGAGGCCAGGTTGTACTTCATGGACTCATGCAGACCGACCTTGATGTTGTCGATGACCGACAGCTCTTTGAACAGGCGGATGTTCTGGAAGGTACGGGCTACGCCCATCCGGTTGACCTGATAGGTCTTCTTGCCTGCCGTGGGCATCCCGTCGATCAGGATGGAGCCGCGGGTGGGCTGGTACACGTTGGTCAGCAGGTTGAAAACGGTGGTCTTACCGGCACCGTTGGGGCCGATGAGGCCGGTGATCTCGTTGCGGCCGATCATCAGGTTGAAGCCGTCCACTGCGGTCAGACCGCCGAAGTCGATGCCCAGCTCACGCACGTCGAGGATGGGCTTTTTGTCCTTGTCGCGGTCGGTCAGGAAACCGCCGGAGGGGACGCTGTTCAGTCTCGTCTGGAACTCACTCATGGTCTGCACCCTCCTTGTTCTTCTTGCGGAACAGTTCCCCGTTCAGGACCTTCTCCACGATGCGGCTCACGGAGAAGTCGTAGCTGCCCAGCAGTCCGCCGGGGCGGAAGATCATCATCAGGATCAGCACCAGCGAGTAGATGACCATGCGGTAGCTGTCGAAGCTACGGGTCGCTTCGGGCAGGATGGTCAGCACCGTTGCCGAGAGGATGGAACCCAGCATGGAGCCCATGCCGCCCAGAACGACCATGACCAGGATCTCGATGGACTTCATGAAACCGAAGGTCGAGGGGTTCAGAACGCCGATGTAGCAGGCGTACAGACCACCGGCCAGACCGGCGAAGGCCGCAGAGAAGGCAAAGGCCATGACCTTATAGTAGGTGGTCTGGATGCCGCAGCTCTCGGCCGCGATCTCGTTGTCGCGGATGGCGAGGACGGCGCGGCCGTGGCGGCTCTTCATCATGGTGTGGATCAGGAAGCAGGTGATGACCACGCACAGGAACACATTGCTGAAATGGGAATACTTGGGAATGTTCTTCAGGCCCTTGGAGCCGTAGAACAGGCTGTAACCCAGCACATCGTCGATGTTGTTCAGCGTGATGCGGATGATCTCGCCGAAGCCCAGCGTCAGGATGGCCAGATAGTCACCGGTCAGGCGCAGAGCGGGGATGCCGATCAGCACACCGAACAGGCCCGCCATGATGCAGGCCAGCACCAGACCAATGGCAAAGGAGATGCCGCTGGGCAGAGGGCTGTACTTGGTAAACAGCGCGCAGGTGTAAGCACCCACGGCCATGAAACCGGCATGGCCCAGCGGCAGCTGGCCCAGATAGCCGGTGGCCACGTTCAAAGACACAGCCAGGATGATGTTGATGCCCACGGTCATCAGCACCTTGTTCTGATAGGTGGAAAGCAGATTCCCGGTCAGGTAGGAAAGCCCCAGGAACAGCAGCGCCACCAGCACCGTATTCATCAGGTAGCGCACGGGCATTTTGAGCGTTTTGCGTTTGGTATTCATCTTCATGCCCTCCTTACACCTTTTCCTGCACCTTGCGGCCAAGGAAGCCGGTGGGCTTGAACAGCAGCACGATGATCAGGATCGCAAACGTAACGGCGTCCTTCCAGGCGGAAAGGCCGATGGCGGAAACGAAGCACTCGCACAGGCCGATGGCGATGCCGCCGATCATCGCGCCCGGAATGGAACCGATGCCGCCCAGAACTGCGGCAACGAAGGCTTTCAGGCCCAGCATGGAGCCCATGGTGGGCGTTGCCTGCGGGTAGGAGCAGCAATACAGCACTGCGCCGATACCGGCCAGCGCAGAGCCCACCGCAAAGGTGAAGGAGATGGTGCTGTTGACGTTGATGCCCATCAGGCGGGCCGCATCCATATCCTCGGAGACGGCGCGCATGGCCTTGCCGAGCTTGGTCTTTTGGACCAGGAAGGTCAGCACGAGCATGGACAGCACGGTGACCACCAGCGTAATCACGGAGGTCAGGCCCACCGGCACTTTGCCGAAGTAGAAGGTCCTGGCTTCAAAGTAGGACGGGATGACCTTTGCACCGGAGCCCATCAGCAGCTCCGCCGTATACTCCAGGAAGAAGGACACGCCGATGGCCGTGATCAGCAGCGAGATGCGGGGCGCACTGCGCAGCGGGGTGTAGGCGACCTTTTCGATCACCACGCCCAGCAGGGTGCAGGTAATGACGGTGGCGCAGACAGCTGTCACCGGGCCAAGGCCCAGCTGGTTCATCACGAACCAGGACATGTACGCGCCCACCATAATGACATCGCCGTGGGCAAAGTTCAGCAGCAGGATGATGCCGTACACCATGCTGTAGCCCAGTGCGATCAGTGCATAGATGCTGCCCAGGGAAAGACCGTTGATCAGCTGACTAAAAAACACTGTCATGGATGGATACTTCCTTTCTTTGCGGCGTTTTGCCACGCCTTTTGGGAGACACTTGTTTACCAAAAAAGCGGAGACAACCCGTTTCGGCGGTCTCCGCAAGTGGTTCTGATGCGAGGGGTTAGAACATTTCCTTCAGTTCGGGCTTGCCATCCACATAGGTCAGGATCGCAGTCTCCTTGACGGGGTCGTGGTGCTCGTCGAAGGTGAAGGTGCCGGTGATGCCGTCGATGGTGCCGGAAGCGATGGCGTCAATGACAGCCTGCTTGTACTCGTCGCTGCCTGCTTCCAGACCGGCGTCCTCCGCAGCCTGCAGGCCGTAGACCACGGTCTTGGCAGCGTCGTAGCCCAGAGGTGCGAAGCCGTTGGGGTACTCCTCGCCGTACTCTGCCTTGTAGGCCTCCTCGAACTCCGGAGAAGCGCCCTTTGCGTAGTTGGCGCAGAAGTAGCTGTCCTTCAGCTGGTCAGCGGTCGCATAGCCCTCCAGGCCGTCCCAGCCATCGCCGCCCAGGAACGGAACGGTCAGGCCGATGCTCTCAGCCTGCGACAGGATCTGGCCCACTTCCTCATAGTAGTTGGGGCAGAAGACCGTCTCCGGAGCCTTGCCCAGGATGCTGGTCAGCTGGGTCTTGAAGTCCACGTCGCCGTCGGAGTAGCTCTCCTGATCGACGATGGTGCCGCCCAGGCTCTCGAACTCGTTGACGAAGTTCTCAGCCAGGCCCTCGTTGTAGTCTGCGCCCTTCTTAAAGATGACAGCAGCCTTGGTGTAGCCCAGCTTCTTGTAAGCGTAATCTGCCATCTTGATGCCCTGGAACGGGTCGGTGAAGGTGGCACGGAAGACGTTGGCGTTCACGGTGTCGGTCTCGGCATCGTAGGTAACGGCCTCTGCGGTCGCAGAAGCAGTGACCATGGGCATGTTGTAGTCGGCGCTCTCAGCAGCCACGGCCAGCGTGGGGGTGGTGGTGACATCGCCGACCAGTGCCGTGATGCCCTCGTCCACCATCTTGGTGAAGCAGTTGACGGCCTGGGTGGCGTCGCCCTGCTCATCCTCGGTCAGGATCTCGATCTGCTTGCCGTTGATGCCGCCATCGGCATTAACCTGCTTCAGGTACAGGCTCGCACCGTTGACAACGGCCTGGCCGTAAACGGAAACGTTGCCGCTCAGGGGGCCCATGACGCCCACCTTGATGGTCTCACCGGAAGCAGTGGAACCGGCTGCGGAACCAGCCGCAGAACCGGAAGCAGCCGTGCTGGAAGAAGAACCGCCGCAGGCGGTCAGGACACCGGCAGCAGCCACGACACCGGCAGCAGCCAGAAAGTTACGACGGGTGATCATCTTTTTCATAATCGTTATCCTCCTGTTTGGAAGTATTTGCAAAATGCAGAAAGCAGAGCCCTTTCCCTCAAAGCGGCTCTGCTCTTGGTAGTTTCATTATAGCCCCCTTCGGGGCCGTTCGCAATTCACAAACCGTCCATACTTTTCCGGGCCTTTTCCGTCAAATCATGTTAAACTACACAAAATTTCCATATCACTTTTGGCTGTTTTTTCAAATTGTTCACCTTGTTTCCCCCTGAAATGAACGGTTTTCACGAATGTCAAAAAAGTTACACGGCTGCCATCCGGTCGGTTCCGGGCAGGTTCGGCGGCCGCCTTCCCACCTCCCGGCATATCCGCCCCCGCCTCCGGGCAGACTGATGATGTTTACAGCCGCAAACATCGCAATCCCCTCTTGCAACCAGGCACAGGACGTGGTAGGATAAAGGCAGTTAGTTAGTATCGACTATCCACTATTTCAAATCATTACCGGGAGGTCTTTCTTATGAATTATCTGGAAATCGAATCCGTTGTCGGCCGCGAGATCTTAGACTCCCGCGGGAACCCCACCGTCGAAGCTGAGATCACGCTCGCCGACGGCACCGTCGCCCGCGGCTGCGCCCCCTCCGGCGCATCCACCGGCGAGTTCGAGGCTCTGGAGCTGCGCGACGGCGACAAGAGCCGTTATCTGGGCAAGGGCGTGACCAAAGCCGTTGAGAACATCAACACCGTCATCGCCGATGCCGTCGTGGGGCTGGATGCCTCCGACATCTATGCAGTCGATGCCGCCATGCGCAAAGCCGACGGCACCAAGGACAAGTCCAATCTGGGCGCAAACGCCATTCTGGCCGTGTCCATCGCCGCCTGCCGCGCAGCCGCCGCTTCGCTGGAGATGCCGCTGTACCGTTTTCTGGGCGGCGTGAACGGCAACCGCCTGCCCGTCCCGATGATGAACATCCTGAACGGCGGCGCACACGCCACCAACACCGTGGATACCCAGGAGTTCATGATCATGCCCGTAGGTGCCCCTTCCTTCAAAGAGGCGCTGCGCTGGTGCGCCGAGGTCTTCCACGCTCTGGCCTCCATCCTGAAGGCCAAAGGTCTGGCCACCTCCGTCGGCGACGAGGGCGGGTTTGCGCCCAACCTGTCCAGTGACGAGGAGACCATCGAGACCATTCTGGCCGCCATCGAGAAAGCCGGTTATCAGCCCGGTAAAGACTTCATGCTGGCCATGGATGCTGCTTCCTCCGAGTGGAAGAGCCCCAAGGGCAAGGGCTTCTACAAGCTGCCCAAGGCCGGCACCGAGTTCACCTCCAGTGAGCTCATCGCACACTGGAAGAAGCTGGTGGAGAAGTACCCCATCATCTCCATCGAGGACGGTCTGGACGAAGAGGACTGGGAAGGCTGGCAGGAGATGACCCGCGAGCTGGGCGGCAAGGTCCAGCTGGTGGGCGACGACCTGTTCGTCACCAACACCGAGCGTCTGGCCAAGGGCATCCAGCTGGGTGCCGGCAACGCCATCCTCATCAAGCTGAACCAGATCGGCTCCGTATCTGAGACTCTGGAAGCCATCAAGATGGCTCACAAGGCCGGCTATACCGCCATCAGCTCTCACCGCTCCGGCGAGACTGAGGACACCACCATCGCCGACCTGGCCGTGGCTCTGAACACCTGCCAGATCAAGACCGGCGCTCCCAGTCGCACCGAGCGTGTGGCAAAGTACAACCAGCTGCTGCGCATCGAGGAGCAGCTGGGCGGCAGCGCCGTCTACCCCGGCATGGCTGCCTTCAACGTGAAGCGCTGACCCAGACTCTGCGACAGGAGCGCCAGTCCCGGCTTTGCCGGAGCTGGCGCTCCTTTTTTGTCATTTCCATGTCAATTTGTCTAAAGTATACAAGAAAAAACATCAAAACTCAGCAAATCGACTATTGCCAATTTGCAACTGATATATTAGAATATAAGTGAGAGAGCGAGGCACTCCTGCCGCGCATAAACGCAAAGCAATATGAACGGAGGACATCCACTATGCCTATGAAAATGGGTTGGCGCTGGTATGGCGAGGGCAACGACCCCGTCACCCTCAGCGACATCAAGCAGATCCCCGGCGTGACCAGCATCGTCTGGGCGCTGCACAACAAGATGCCCGGCGAGATCTGGGAGATCGACGAGATCCAGAAGGTCGCAGACCAGATCCACGCTTACGGCTTCGACATGGACGTTGTCGAGTCTGTCAACGTCCACGACGACATCAAGATCGGCCTGCCCACCCGCGATCAGTACATCGAGAACTACAAGCAGTGCATCCGCAACCTGTCCAAGTTCGGTGTCAAGGTCATCTGCTACAACTTCATGCCCATCTTCGACTGGACCCGCACCGACCTGTTCCACCCCGTCGGCGACGGCTCCACCGCACTGTTCTACGAGAAGGACAAGATCAAGGGCGACTACAAGTCCATGGCCGAGTACATCATGTCCTTCACTGAGAAGTACAACATGACCTTCCCCGGCTGGGAGCCGGAGCGCATGGCAAAGCTGGACGAGCTGTTCAAGGCCTACGCCCCTGTCACCAAGGAAAAGCTCTGGGAGAACCTGAAGTACTTCCTCGAAGCCCTGATGCCCACCTGCCGCGAGTGCGACATCAAGATGGCCATCCACATGGACGATCCCCCTTGGGACATCTTCGGCCTGCCCCGCCTGCTGGTGGATGCCGAGAGCATCGACCGCTTCCTGAGCATGGTGGACGACGAGTACAACTGCCTGACCCTCTGCTCCGGCAGCCTGAACGCCAACCCCAACAACAATGTGGCTGAGATCGTCCGCAAGCACTGCGACCGCATCGCATTCGCACACATCCGCAACATCCATCACTTCCCCAACGGCGACTTCTCCGAGGCTGCCCACCGCGACTGCTGCGGCGAGACCGGCATCATCGAGATCCTGCGCGCCTACCATGACTGCGGCTTCGAGGGCTACATCCGCCCCGACCACGGCCGTCAGCTGTGGGAGGAAGGCCCCGGCAACTGCCGCCCCGGCTACGGCAAGTATGACCGTGCGCTGGGCATCCAGTATATGCTGGGCGTCTGGGACCTGCTGGACCGTCTGGACGAAGAGAAGAAGAAGGGCTGATATATCATGAAGCTGACTGATATTAAGAACGGCAATCTGTCCGCCGAGTGGGCAGAAAAGGGCTACGAGCTGCCCAAGTTCGACGTCGAGGCCGTCAAGGCCAAGACCCACGCAGAACCCACCTGGGTCCACTTCGGCGCCGGCAACATCTTCCGCGCATTCCCGGCTGCTATCCTGAACGACGCCCTGAACAGCGGCAAGTATGACCGCGGCGTCATCGTGGCCGAGAGCTTCGACTACGAGATCATCGACAAGGCTTATCAGCCCTACGACAACCTGAGCCTGCTGGTCTGCCTGAAGTCCACCGGCGACATCGAGAAGAAGGTCATCGCCTCCGTCACCGAGAGCCTGAAGGCTGACTACTCCTTCGGCGCGGACTGGGCTCGTCTGGTCGAGATCTTCCAGGCACCCAGCCTGCAGATGATCTCCTTCACCATCACCGAGAAGGGCTACGGCGTCGCTCCTGCTGACCTCGAGCGCGGCCTGACCCCTGTTCTGGCCATGGGCAAGGTCACTGCCCTGCTCTACGAGCGCTTCAAGGCCGGCAAGCTGCCCCTGACCGTCCAGAGCATGGACAACTGCTCTCACAACGGCGATAAGGTCAAGGCCGCAGTCTTTGCCTACGCTTCCAAGTGGGTCGAGCAGGGTCTGGTCCCCGCCGAGTTCCTGGCCTACGTCAAGGACGAGACCAAGATCACCTTCCCCTGGAGCATGATCGACAAGATCACTCCCCGCCCGGATGCCAAGGTTCAGAAGATGCTGGCTGACGACGGTTTTGAGGACAACTACACCATCGTCACCGAGAAGCACACCTTCACCGCTCCCTTCGTCAACGCCGAGGAAACCCAGTATCTCTGCATCGAGGACCACTACACCAATGGCCGTCCTCCGCTGGAGCTGGGCGGTGTTCTGTACTGCGACCGCGAGACCGTCGATAAGATCGAGAAGATGAAGGTCTGCACCTGCCTCAACCCCCTGCACACCGCCATGTCCATCTACGGCTGCATGCTGGGCTACACCCTCATCTCCGCTGAGATGGCTGATGAGGACCTGCGCAGCTTCATCCAGAAGATCGGCTACATCGAGGCGATGCCCGTCGTCGTTGACCCCGGCGTTCTGAACCCCTACGAGTTCATCGGCGCTGTCATCAACCGCCGTCTGCCCAACCCCTTCATGCCCGACGCTCCCCAGCGTATCGCCACCGATACCTCCCAGAAGCTGGCGATCCGCTTCGGCGAGACCATCAAGGCTTACGAAGAGCGCGGTCTGGACAAGTCCAACCTCGTGCTGATCCCGCTGGTGCTGGCAGGCTATGCCCGCTACCTGAAGGGCATCGACGACAACGGCCAGCCCTTCGAGATCTCCACTGACCCGCTGCTGGCTGAGCTGCAGGCCATCGTGGCTCCCCTGAAGGTGGAAGCCGGCGAGCAGGACTTCTCCTGCCTGAAGGCTCTGTACAGCCGCACCGATGTCTTCGGCGTGGACCTGTACGCCGTCGGTCTGGGCGAGAAGATCGAGTCCATGGCCAAGGAGCTCTTCGCAGGCCCCGGCGCTGTCCGCGCTACCCTGCACAAGTACGTCAAGGCCCGCTGATCGAAGCGTCCCCTGACTTCATAAGCCATTTCCGCACCCATGCTGCGTTTTGCTTTGCCGCAGCATGGGTTTTTATTATATCTTTTTTCCGGCACAGGAAAAGCCGCCGGGCCTTGCGGCCCGACGGCTTTTCTTATGATAGGAGGATCAAAAATGATCGTAGACTATCTTATTCAGTTCAGGATGGTCTGCTCGGTCTCGACGTCGAACAGGTGGACCTTGTGGGGATCGAAGGCGACGCGGACGGTGTCTCCGTTGCGGGCCTTGGAGGTGGGAGCGACGCGGGCGGTCATCTTGTTGCCCTTGTACTCCAGGTACAGGTAGATCTCAGCGCCCATCA
>OGPA01002099.1_pt1 | contig 14991 bp, 11 predicted proteins | sample 1552841 | NCBI WGS metagenome assembly OGPA01 (sample SAMEA2579916, study PRJEB22360) | human gut metagenome | reverse complement strand
TGTTGAGGCCGGTGTGAAAAAGGAAAACGAACGGCCACATGAGCCTGCGGCGGGGTGAGGGCACCCCGCCCTACGATTTGCTCGAAAAGAGGTACGTAGGGCGGCCTGCCCTCAGGCCGCCGTCGGCAGCCGTTCAAATATGCTGCAATTCCTGTAATCCGTCCCGCAGCCCCGCCAGCAGCGCGTCCACGTCCTCGGCGGTGTTATCGGCGCAGAAGCTCACGCGCAGGGCGGTGCGGACGGTCAGATCGGCGCAGCCCATGGCCAGCAGGGTGTGGCTCGGCTCGCCCTTGTCGCAGGCAGAGCCGCCCGAGACATAGACCGCGCGGGTGTTCAGGTAGTTGATGAAGGTCTGGCTGTTGATGCAGCCGGTGGAGAAATTCACGATCTCCCCCACCGCGTCGTCGGGCGAATTGAGCGTGATGCCGTCCAATTCTTCAAGCCCCGCGCGCAGCTGCCGATTCAGCGCGGCAATGTGTGCAATGCGGGGGCGCAGCTTCTGCTGGCCCTGCGCGGCGGCCACGCCGAGACCCACAATGTAGGGCGTGTTCTCGGTGCCGGGGCGCAGGCCGCGCTCCTGATGGCCGCCGAGATAGGGCGGTTTGAGCGTCTGGCGCTGGCTGTCCCGGATGAACAGTGCGCCGACGCCCTTGGGCGCGTGGACCTTGTGGCCGGAGACGGAGAGCGTATCGACCTCGCGCCATTTCTGCAGGTCGATGGGCATGCGCAGCCACGCCTGCACGGCGTCCACATGGAAGTGGGTGCGGCTGTTGCGCGCCTTGATGCCCTTGCCCAGCGCCGCGATGTCCTGCACGGCGCCGGTCTCGTTGTTGACGGCCATGCAGGCGGCCAGCACCGTGTTTTTGTCGATCTCGGCCAGGAATTTCTGCGTGTCAATGCGTCCGTCCGCTCCTGGCATGACCTCGACGACGGTGAAGCCCTCGTCCTTCAACGCGCGGATGGGGCGCTGCACGCTGGGGTGTTCAAAGCCCGTGACGACGATTTTATTGCCCCAGTGCTTACGCGGGCGGGCCGCGCCGGTCACGGCCATGTTGTTGCCCTCACTGCCGCAGGCCGTGAAGTAGATTTCATCGCTGCGGCAGTGCAGCGTTTTGGCCACGCGGGCGCGGGCCGCGGCAATGGCATCCTGCGCGGCAACGGCGGGGTCATACAGGCTGCTGGGGTTGGCCCAAAGCTCAGTCAGCGCCTCGCTGACAGCCTGCGCCACCGCCGGGTCCACCCGGGACGTGGCGGCGTTATCAAGATAATGCAGCTGGGGGTCGGAAAGCATAGTACTCATTCCTCACATTATTGCACAAAATTATACAGATTAAATTATACACGTTCGCCCAGCAAAAAACAATATTCAGAAACAAAAAAAGGCTTCCCCCGTGGGGGAAGCTGGCCGCGAAGCGGACTGATGCGGGCAGAGTTCATCCCGATTGCCCATTTACGGGCTGTAACTCGGTAGGGGCCGGGCATGCCCGGCCCGCGGCTTACCGGCAAATGTGCGATTGTGGGAAGGCCGCTTTATTCTGTTGACCCTGTAGGGGTGCATTCTATATGCGCCCGGGCAGCTTGCGGCTGCGAAAGCCCCCACGGGCGGATATGGAATCCGCCCCTACGCCTTGTTTTATCTACCCTTACTCCCCAAAATCCTCCGCGGCCTTCTGCATCATCTGGCGGATCGGCAGGTTGTACGGGCAGCGCGGCTCACAGGCACCGCACCGGATGCAGGCACCGGCCTTGGTCTGCAGCGTCGCATAGCGCTCGCGGCCCCACTGCTGCAGGCCGTAGCGATTCAGGTACCCCTGGAACAGGAACACACTGGGGATGGAAATGCCCACCGTGCAGGGCGCACAGTAGTTGCAGCGGCGGCAGAACTGGGTGCCCAGCGCGTCGCGCACCTTCTGGCATGCGGCTTCCTCCTCGGGCGTGAGCGGGGCGGTGTTGGCCGCGCCCGCCACGTTGGCGTTCAGCTCCTCCACCGTCGCCATGCCGGGGATGGACACCGTGACTGCCGGGTTGGACAGCACGTACCGCAGTGCCAGGCGGCCATCCTCAATGGCACCGCCCGCCAGCGGCTTCATGTCGATAAAGCCCTTGCCCGCCGCGGCGCAGCGGTCGATCAGCTCCCTGCCCTGCTGCTCCACGATGTTGTACGGGAACATGATCGTCTCGATTTCGGGGATGTCCAGCGCTGCCTCAAACACAGCGGCCAGATGCGCCGTGATGCCGATATGCCCGACGATGCCCCTGGCCTTCGCCTCGAGCAGCGCCTCCATTGCGCCGCCGGGCGCCAGAATGGTTTTCAGGCCGTCGAGACTCGGGTTGTGGAACTGGAACAGCTCGATGTGGTCGGTGCGCAGGTTTTTCAGGCTCGTGGCGATCTCGGCCTCCATGTCGGCTTTGGTCAGCGCGCGGCATTTGGTCGCCAGAATGAAGTCATCCCGCAGCCCGGCCTCCTCCAGCGACTGGCCGATCCATGCCTCGCTGACCGTGTAGGCGCAGGCAGTGTCGATGTAATTGATGCCCGCCTTATGTGCGGCGATCAGCAGCTCCCGCGTGCCGGGCTGGTCGATGCGCTGAATGGGAATGCCGCCAAACCCAAGGCGGGAGATTTGTAAGCCTGTGGTGCCGAAATTGACGTATTGCATGGTGTTTACCTCGTTATATTGCTCTCCGTTTGCTGCAGGGGTCGATGCCTGCATCCGCCCCGGCATGCTCTGTGCTTATTATAGCAAATCCAACGTAAAAATCCAGTCCCCCTAAGCCCTCCGCGTGGGAAGGCAACCGGCTTGCAAGCTTGGTGCTATTCTTCTATAATAAACAGTACAAAAACGAAATTTTTGCGGGGTACAGCCACCTCTACGACCCGCTGACCGGGCGCTGGCCGTTTCTTGCGGGGCCGAAGCGCAGCTACGGTGCGTGTGTCGATTTATTGGTGGAGGAATTTTTGCCCAACACAACTGCTGGCACCTGACGGCAGCCGCGACCACTAGATGCCCGGAAAGTTGTGTCCGCAGTGTCACAATTATCCACAAACAGACCCTATGGATGTTGAAAATTTCGGCGTTTTTCTGTGCACTTTTCCACCCCTGCCCACTTGCAGCGGGGGCTTTTTTCGTGGTATGATTCATTTTGTAATAGTTTATCGCCTTTTAACTGTGAGGAACAGGAATGTTTAATAAGAAGAACCCCATGCGGTATTTCTCCGGCAGCACCTTTGCGCGGCTGCCGCTGTATAAGCTGGCCGCGGGCGGCACGGCGGTGGTGCTGACCGCCAGCATCGGCCTGGGCGCGTTTGCGGCCAGCGTCGGTCCGCTCTCCGCGCCCGAGCCCAGCCCCACGCCCATCGTGACGGCCACCCCCGAGACGGCGGCCACGCCGACCCCTTCCCCGACGCCGAGCCCCACGCCGGAGCCGGACAAGCCGCTGACGATGGAGGCCAGCGTCATCCAGCAGGACGTCGGTGTGACGCTCTACGTCGAGAATGCCCCCGAGCCCAGCCCCACGCCCGATGCGTCCGCCTCGCCGTCCCCGACGCCGTCCAAAAGCGCGAAGGAGGATGACGCCGAGAACGAAAAGACCCCGCTGCTGGGCGTGGCGGCAACCATCACGCTGACCGACGCCAAGGGCAATGCCACGGATTACGAGCTGGATACCGAGACCGGCACCGCGCTGGCCGAGGACGTGACCCCCGGCGACTACACGCTGGCGGTCCAGCCCATCGAGGGCTACACGCAGCCCGAGGCTCAGACCGTGACGGTCAAAGAAAAGGTCGTCTACAAGGCGGACGTCAAGGCCGTTAAAGAGAAGATCGTCCAGGCAAGCCAGGTCAACGAGAGTGCCGAGGACTCCGGCGTCAGCAACGCGGGCTCGGCCCCCATCGTCAACGAGGTCACTGACACCGTGACCTACGCCGACAGTGCCAGGACCGAGACCGGCAGCAAGACGAGCTACACAGCCAAGCTGAGCAGCAGCGGTCATCTGCTGCTGGCCGATGGCACCGAGACACCCTACCTGCCTGTTTATCAGGACGGCACGAAGGACCTGATCGGCGCAATGCGCGATACGAGCTACGCCGCCAACACGGCCACGGCGGCCTGGCTGCCCGGCGCGGCGGATTCCGTCACGCTGCTGGGCGCGGCCAACACCCGCATGGCGTGGGTACACCGCGCGGACGAGCCGGTGACCGTACAGGAGGACACCGACGGGGCCGCCCCGGCTGCCGAGGAGACCCCTGTCCCGGCGGACCCCACGCCGGAACCGACCCCCGAGAGCACGCCCGAGCCGACCCCCGAGAGCACGCCCGAGCCGACCCCGGAGGCGACGCCCGCCCCCACCGAGGCCCCGACGGAGACACCCGCCGAAACGCAAACGCCTGCCCCTACGGAAGCCCCGACAGCGGCTCCGACGCAAGCACCCACCCAGGTGCCTGACCCGACGGCGGGCTGGCCGGATAACATTGCGGTGCAGGAGCTGGCCAACTACGGCTTTGCCGTGACCAGCGCGACCACCACGATATACGAGTACACCGGCTGGCAGGATATTGACGGCGCAACGTATTATTACGACCCGTCCACCCACCAGCCCGTCACGGGCCAGCAGGTCATTCAGGGCAATGTCTACACCTTTGCGGCGGACGGCGCACTGAACCGCACAGCCCGCGGCATTGATGTCTCGAAGTTCCAGGGCAGCATTGACTGGAACGCCGTCAAGGCAGACGGCATCACGTTTGCCATCATCCGCTGCGGCTACCGCGGCTACGGCAGCGGTGCGCTGGTCGAGGATTCTACATATCGCCGGAACATTCAGGGCGCGATCAACGCGGGCCTGCGCGTCGGCGTTTACTTCTACAGCCAGGCCATCAACGAGGCCGAGGCCGTCGAGGAGGCCAGCATGGTGCTGAGCCTGGTCAGCGGCTACAGCCTGCCGCTGGGCGTCTACTACGACACCGAGAGTGTCGGCGGCGGGCGTGCCAATGCCCTGAGCGCCGCCGAGCGCACGGCCTGCGCCGTCGCCTTCTGCGAGACGATCCGCAGCGCGGGGTACAGCGCGGGCGTTTACTCCTATGCCAGCTGGTTCTATAACGCGCTGAACTTTGCGAACATCAGCAAGTACAACATCTGGATCGCCCAGTACCGCGATACGCTGAGCTTCAGCTACAAGCACAATATATGGCAGTACACAGGCTCCGGCAGCGTCAAGGGGATCTCGAAGCCGGTGGATATGAATATTGGATAAAAGCAGGTAAATGAAAAGCACTCGCGTTGCGGAAACGCGGGTGCTTTTTTAATAATAAAGAATAAATAAAAAATAATAAAGATGGTGGAGTTTTTGCCCCCAAGGGCAAAAACAAAATCCGTAGGGGCGGATTCCATATCCGCCCGCGGACGTCACCGCTGCCGCAAACGGGCACGGGTCGTCGGGGACGCCGACTCCTACGTCTTTTTTTGAGCGGTGCGCCAGTACCGCGGTCCACAATCTTTATTATTTATTATTTTTTATTTCTTATTTGTTTGTGTAGCAGCTCATCTTCGCGCTGCTTCCGCCCCTGACCTGCCCATTGCCGTGCACAATATATTTATACGTACACAGCTCGGCCAGCCCCATGGGGCCGCGGGCGTGGAGCTTCTGGGTGCTGATGCCCATCTCGCAGCCAAGGCCGAACTCGCCGCCGTCGGTAAAGCGGGTGCTGGCGTTCACGTAGACCGCCGCGCTGTCCACGCAGGTCGTGAACCGCTGTGCCGCCGCGGCGTCCGCCGTGACGATGGCCTCGCTGTGGTGGGTCGAATGCTTCGCAATGTGGGCGATGGCCGCATCGACGTCATCCACAACGGCCACGCTCAGCTTATAATCCAGATACTCGGTGTCAAAGTCCTGCGGCGCGGCGGGCACACCGTCGATGATGGCCGCGGCGCGCGCGTCCAGATGCAGCTCCACCGGGGTGATGCCGGCAGCGGCGCGGGCATCGACAAGGCGGGCCTTCAGCATCGGCAAAAACTGCGCTGCCACGTCCCTGTGGACCAGCAGCGCCTCCTCGGCGTTGCAGACGCTGGGGCGGCTCGTCTTGGCGTTTTCCACAATATCCACGGCCATCTCCAGATCGGCGGCCTTGTCCACGTAGACATGGCAGATGCCGGTGCCGGTCTGGATGCAGGGCACGGTTGCGTTCTCGACGCAGGCGCGGATCAGCCCGGCCCCGCCGCGGGGGATCAGCAGATCGACCAGCCCGTCCGCGGTCATCAGCTCGTTGGCGCTGGCGTGGGAGGTGTCCTCGATGAGGCTCACCGCGCACTCCGGCAGGCGCACCCTGCGCAGACCGGCGCGCAGGGCCTCCACGATGGCGTGGCAGCCGGCCCAAGCGGCGCGCCCGCAGCGCAGGATGCACGCACTGCCCGCCTTGATGGCCAGCGCGGCGGCGTCGCTCGTGACGTTGGGGCGGCTCTCGTAGATGATGGCGATGACACCCATCGGCACGGCGGTTTTTTCTATTAAAAGGCCGTTCGGGCGCACAATTTTGCGCAGCACTGCGCCCACCGGGTCGGGCAGGGCCGCGACCTCGCGCATACCCTTGGCCATGTCGGTCAGGCGGCTCGGCGTCAGCGCCAGACGGTCCAGCATCACGTCGCTGACCCGCCCGCGGGCGTTCTCGACGTCCTGCTTATTGGCGTCCAGAATTTTATCCTGCGCGGCGATGAGCGCAACGGCCATTGCCTCCAGCGCGGCGTTCTTCGTGTCGGCGTCGGCCAGCGCCAGCGGCAGCTTTGCGCCCTGCGCGGCCTGCAAAATTTCCTGCGTAGTCATGGGGTCAGACCTCCCTTATGCCTTGCGGCCCACGAACCGGGTGCCGACGGGCTTGCCCTCGACAATGTCGTACAGCACCTCAGCGTGGGCACCGTTGGTAATGATCATGTCCACACCGGCCTCGGTGGCACGCTTGGCAGCGGTGACCTTCGTCAGCATGCCGCCGGTGCCCAGGGCCGAGCCCGCACCGCCCGCCAGCATCTCAATTTCCGGCGTGATCTCCTCGACCACCGGGATGAGCTTTGCGTCCGGGTGGGTGTGCGGGTCGGCGGTGTACAGGCCGTCGATGTCGGACATCAGCACGACCAGATCGGCGTGGATGCACTTGGCCACCAGCGCGGCCAGCGTGTCGTTGTCGCCCAAAGAGTATTCCTCGCAGGCGACGGGGTCATTCTCGTTGATGATGGGGATGGCGTGCAGCTGCAAAAGACGCTCCAGCGTGTTTTGCAGGTTGTGCAGACGGTTTTCGTGGTCAAAATCCTCCCACGTCAGCAGCATCTGGGCCACGGTATGGTTGTATTGGCCGAACAGCCGGTCATAGGTATACATCAGCTCGCACTGGCCCACCGCGGCGGCAGCCTGCTTGGTGACAAGGTCGCCGGGCTTTTCAATTTGCAGCTTGCCTGCGCCGAGGCCCGTGGCCGCCGACGATACGACGATGAGCTGATGTCCGGCATTCTGAATATCGCTCCACACCCTGACCAAATCCTCGGTGTGGCGGATGTTGAGCAGCCCGCCGGGATGTGCCAGCGTGCTGGTGCCTACTTTAACGACGATACGCATAAAATTTCTCTTTCTATTCCTGTTTGGCAACCGCTTTGTAGGGGCGAGCATTGCTCGCCCGTCAGGCGTCTGCCGCGCGGGGTATTTTCCCGGAAAAGCACTTCTTTCCGTCAGGTCTGCGGGCGAGCAATGCTCGCCCCTACATTCTCGGAAGAGGTCACTTCTTCCCCAAATCCTTTGTCTTTTCAAACGCGGCCAGCACGGCGTCGGTCACGGCACCGCGGAAAGCGCGCTCCTCCAGCAGGCGCACGCCCTGAATGGTCGAGCCGCCGGGGCTGCAGACGGCGTCCTTCAATTCGCCCGGGTGCTTGCCGGTCTCCAGCACCATCCGCGCGCTGCCCAAAAGCATCTGGGCGGCGTACTCCTGCGCCTTGGCGCGGGGCAGACCTGCGGCGACACCGCCGTCGGCCAGTGCCTCGATGAACTGGTACGCCCAGGCCGGTCCGCAGCCGGACACCGCGCTTGCGGCGTCGATCAGGCTCTCCGGTACGGCGTCCAGACGGCCTGCAGGGGCCATGGCGGCGAGCCACTCGGCCATTTTTTCCGGCTCCACATCGTCAGAGCAGTACTGGATCATGCCGTCGCCCAGCGCCACGGGGGTGTTGGGCATCATACGGATGATGGGATAGCCGCTGCCCGCCATCTGGCGGATCTGCTGCATCGACAGGCCCGCCGCCATCGTAACCAGCACAAAGGGGCGGCTCTCGGCGCGGGCCTCCAGCGTTGGGGTCAGCTCGTCGAGCATATCGGCCATCATCTGGGGCTTTACGCCCAGAAAGATGAAGTCGCAGATGCCGGCGACCTCCTCATTCGTGCCGCAGGCGCAGCCAAGCTCGTCCGCCAGCGCCTGTGCCTTGGCAGGCGTGCGGTTGGCCAGCAGCACATCGCCGGACCCGGCGCCCTTGCAGACCGCGCGCGCCACAGCCCCGCCCATGTTGCCGCAGCCGATAAAACCGTATTTCATGGTAAACCCCCTATTTTTTACTTTATACTCAGTATTTATAGTAGTGCAAGGGAGAAGGTTTGTCAACGGGAAAAACGGGCTTTCCCCGGGGGAAAGATACAGAAAGTCCATCACATCTTTTTCTTGCCCTTATCCTGCAAACGCGGTATAATAAAATAGAATATTTGTAAAATTCCGTCCGCCGCTGCACGGCGGGCACCAGGATAGAGTTTGGAGGCAGTACCATGTCTGAATTTATTCCTCTTTCGGTTCCGAATTTCGGCGCGCGCGAGGCCGAGCTGGCCGGGCAGGCCATCACGTCGGGGTGGGTGTCCACCAGCGGCGGCAAGGTCACGGAGTTCGAGGAAGCGCTGGCCGCTTACGTGGGCATGCCCCGCGCCGTGGCCTGCAACGCCGGTACCAGCGCGCTGCATCTGGCCGCTATGGCCGCCGGCATCACCCGCGGGGATGAGGTCATCGTCCCGACGCTGACCTTCATCGCCGCTGTCAACCCGCTGACCCGCTATGTCGGCGCGGAGCCGATCTTCATCGGCTGCGACGACTCCCTGTGCATTGATCCCGACGCCGTCGAGGATTTCTGTGCGAACCGCTGCGAGCTGCGGGACGGCAGGCTGTACAACAAAGCCACCGGCGCACACATCAAGGCACTGGAGGTCGTGCATGTGTTCGGCAACATGGCCGACATGCCCCGCCTGATGGCGATAGCCAAGCGCTACGGCCTCATCGTCATTGAGGATGCCACCGAGGCACTCGGCACCCGCTGCACCGACGGCCCGTTTGCCGGTAAGTTTGCGGGCACCATCGGCGACATCGGCTGCTACAGCTTTAACGGCAACAAGATCATCACCACCGGCGCAGGCGGCATGGTCGTGTCCAACCACGCTGACTGGGCCGAGCACGCCAAGCATCTGTCCACCCAGGCCAAAGCCGATCTGCTGCAATTTTTGCACGATGAGGTCGGCTACAACTACCGCATGACGAACGTGCAGGCATCCTTAGGGCTTGCCCAGCTCGAGCGGCTCGAGGGCTTCATCGCCCACAAAAAGGCGCTGTATGACCGCTATGTGGCCGCGCTGGACGGCGTGAAGGGGCTGCGCATCCTGCCCTTCCGCGAGGGGGAGTGCCGCTCCAACCACTGGTTCTTCAGCCTGTATCTGAAGGATTCCGGGCTGGACCGCGACACTGTGATCGAGAAGCTGCAGGCGCAGCACATCCAGACCCGCCCGGTTTGGGCGCTCATCCATGAGCAGGCCGACTACCCCCGCAACGAGGCTTACGGTCTGGACAAGGCGCTGGACTACCGCAAGTATATTGTCAACCTGCCCTGCTCCACCAACCTGTCCTTTGAGGACTGTGACCGCGTGATCGAAGCGGTGCTGGGGCTGTAAGTGCCCTTGCCTCCCTCTGCGAGGGAGGTGGCCCCGCAGGGCCGGAGGGAGAGAACCTTGCCATTGCCCGAAATATTTCGGATAGCCGTAAGGCTCTCTCCCCCACCCGCTGCGGCGGGAGCCCCCTCGCAGAGGGGGTCAAGTAATTGCAAAGGGGGACCACCCTTGATAAAAGTAGAAGAACTTTTTATTGCGCCCACCGCCACGGTGCTGGAAACGCTGCGCAAGCTGGACGAGACCGGCCAGCGCATCCTGTTCATTGCACCGGAGGGACATCTGAAGGCCGTCATCACCGACGGCGACATCCGCAAGTTTTTCCTGCGCGGCGGCACACCGGACCAGACCGTGGACCACGCGGCCAACTATCATCCGCTGAGCGTCTCGGTGTCCGAGCGAGGCAAGGCCCGCAGCATTTTGCAGGAGCATTGCATCGACGCGCTGCCGGTCCTGAACAAGCGCGGCATCATCACCGACATCATCTTTGCCCACGGCCTGGATTTGGACAACCGCAAGCAGGTCGATATTCCCGTTGTGATGATGGCGGGCGGGCTGGGCACGCGGCTGTACCCGTACACAAAAATTCTGCCCAAGCCGCTGATCCCCGTGGGCGAGCAGCCCATTGCCGAGCTGATCATGGACCGGTTCCGGGACTTCGGCTGCCACGATTTCACGATGATCGTGAACTACAAAAAGGGCATGATCAAGTCCTATTTCAATGAGCTGGAAAAGGACTATAACGTGGACTTTGCCGACGAGGAAGTGTTCATGGGCACCGGCGGCGGGCTCTGCCTGCTGAAAGGAAAAGTCAAAGCACCGTTCTTTTTTACGAACTGTGACACGCTTTTGGATGTAGACTTCGGCGACATTTATGAGTACCATAAATCCCACGGCAACCTGGTCACGATGGTCTGCGCGTTCAAGCACTACACCGTGCCCTACGGCGTGGTGGAGCTGGGCGAGAACGGCAGCATTGCCGCCATGCGCGAAAAGCCCGAGCTGGACTTTTTGACGAACACCGGCGTCTACGTGGTAGAGCCGCGCGTCGTGGAGGAAATGCGCGACGGCGAGAAGATCGGTTTCCCCGATGTGATCGAGCGCTACCGCCGGGCCGGGGAGAAGGTCGGCGTCTATCCCATCAGCGAGAGCAGCTGGATGGACATGGGCCAGCTGGAGGAGCTGGAGAAGATGAGAAGAAAGCTGGAGAATCAGCAGTAGAAAAGAGAGGAGTTAGGGAGAGCGGAGAGAGCATCACCGTAAGGCCGAAGCCTTCCCGGTGCGTCATCCCCTATCTCCTCACTATAAAAACCGGAGGTTTTTACCTATGCCTGTAACGATCATAGCCGAGGCCGGGGTCAACCACAACGGCAGCCTGGAAATGGCCAAGGAGATGGCCCGCGTTGCTAAAGAATGCGGCGCGGACATTGTAAAATATCAGACCGCCGTGCCCGAGCTGGTGGTCAGCAAATTTGCCGAGAAGGCCGAGTACCAGAAGCAGACCACCGATGCCGCCGAGAGCCAGCTGGAGATGATCCGCAAGCTGCATTTCTCGTTTGAAGCGCATAAAGAATTAAAGGAATACTGCGATTCCATCGGCATCCAGTATTTAAGCGCGCCGTTTGACGTGCCGAGCGTGAAATTTCTGGGCACACTGGGTCTGCCGCTTTTAAAAATCCCCTCCGGCGAGATCACGAACCTGCCGTATCTCGAGGCCATGGCCGCGCAGAAAACGCCGGTGCTGCTCTCCACGGGCATGAGCACGCTGGACGAGATCACCGACGCACTGGGCGTGCTGGATGACGGCGGCTGCCCCGAGGTGACGATTTTGCACTGCAACACGCAGTACCCGACGCCCTACGAGGACGCGAACCTGACCGCCATGATCGAGCTGTACGACCAGTTTGGTCTGCCGGTGGGGCTGTCCGACCATACGCCCGGCTGGGAATGCGACGTAGCCGCGACGGTTTTGGGCGCGCAGGTCATTGAAAAGCACTTTACGCTGGACAAATCCCTGCCCGGCCCCGACCAGAAGGCCAGCCTGGACCCCGCCGAGTTTGCGGCGATGGTACTGGCCGTGCGCCACGCAGAAGCCGCCCTCGGCGACGGCCACAAGCACCTGACCGCCAGCGAAGCCCCCAACAAGGCCATTGCCCGCAAGAGCATTGTGGCCGCGCGGCCCATCAAGGCAGGCGAAGTGTTCACCGCCGAAAACTTGCTGACCAAGCGCCCCGGCGATGGTATTTCCCCCATGCTGTGGTACACCGTCCTTGGCCAGACCGCCAAGCGCGACTTTACCGAAGACGAAAAGATCGAGCTGTGATTTTTACGGGGGTTCTCCGGCCTTTTTGCAAAAAGGCCTCGGCGAAAAACTCTGAATAGAAATAATAGAATTGGGACTTCATCGTAATATCCGTGGGATGGCTCCCTCTTAGCCGCTTTGATGCATTTTAATCGGCAATATTGGGCAGGGTTTATTCCGTGATTTTTTATGCACGCAATAAGGAACCATCCCTCAGGCCGCATCGCGTCCAGCTCCCCTCCAGGGGAACCAATACAAAGTTAAGGCAACACCGCACAATTCCCGCCTGACGGCTTAAGCACCGCTCCGGCGGCTGCGGCACCTCGCTCACCGTATCGGCACTTAGAATTATGCGGTATTGCCTTAACTCCTCCCTCCTAACTTCTAACTATTATGAAAAACATCACCATCATCACCTCCACCCGTGCGGAATATGGGCTGCTGCGGCCGGTTATCCAAAAGGTTGCGGCGGCACAGGACCCGCAATTACAGCTGGTTGTTACCGGGGCACATCTCTGTGCCCGGTTTGGCAATACGGTGCAGGAAATTGAGGCTGACGGCCTGCCCATTGCGGCCCGCCTGCCGATTTTTGAAGAAGAGAACCCCAACGAACCGGTGGCCCTTACCATTGCACGCACCATCACGGTATTTGACGGCTATTTTGCCGCCCACCGCCCGGATGCGGTGCTGCTTCTGGGCGACCGCTTTGAAATTTTTGCGGTGGCTACAGCGGCTGCGGCACGGCATATCCCCATTGCGCATATTTCCGGCGGGGATGTAACCCTTGGCGCGGCGGATGAATACTACCGCCACTGCATCACCAAAATGGCGGCGCTGCACTTCCCCAGCTGTGCCGAAAGCGCGGCCCGGCTGGTGCGCATGGGCGAAGCCCCCGAAACCGTGTTCTGCGTGGGCGGCCTGGGCGATGAAAACATCCGCACCCTGCCCAAAATGACGCGGCAGGAATTGTGTGCTTCCACCGGCTTTGACCTGATGCAGCCTTTTGCCATCGTGACCTACCACCCCGAAACTTCCGCCGCGGCGGGCGATCCTGCCGCGCAGGCGGATGCCCTGTGCGCCGCAATGGAAGCGGTTCCCGGCGTGTTCTGGCTGATCACCGGTTCCAACGCGGATACCGGCGGCGCTGTGTGCACCGCCAAATTGCAGGCGTTTGCCGCCGCCCACCCGCAGCGTGCCGGGTTCATCAACAGCCTGGGGCTCAAGCGGTATCTTTCCGCCATGCAGTGCGCTGCGCTGGTGGTGGGCAATTCCAGTTCCGGCGTGGTGGAAACGCCCACGTTCGGTGTGCCGACCGTCAACATCGGCAGCCGCCAGGCCGGGCGCATCATCTGCCAGAACGTGCTGTGCTGTGCTGCCGCTGCCCCCGCAATCGAGGCCGCCCTGCGCCGTGCCCTGACCCCGGAATTTTCCGCCGTGGCCCACGCCGCACAAAGCCCCTATAACGGCGGCGATACCAGCGGCAAGATCTGCCGGGTTCTGGCCCAATTTGACTTTGCCAAACCCAAAACGTTTTATGACGGCCCCGTGCCGGAATTTAACCCCAAAAGGAGCATTTCCCTATGAAAATTCTGATCGTTGGTCTGGGCAGCATGGGCAAGCGCCGTGCCCGCCTGACCAAAGGCATTGATTCCAGCATCCGCATTGCGGGTGTCGATACGGCGGAATCCCGCCGGGCGGAAGCCACCGACCTTGGCCTGATCGACGCCGCTTACCCCAGCATCGCTGAAGCCGTTGCCGCCGAAACCCCGGACGCCGCCCTTGTTTGCACCGCTCCCCTGACCCACGCGGCCATTATCAGCGAGCTGCTGGACAACAGCCTGCCGGTATTTACCGAGCTGAATCTGGTTGCTGACGGCTATGAGGAAAACATGGCAAAAGCGAAAGAAAAAGGCGTGCTGCTGTTTCTTTCTTCCACCATGCTTTACCGGCGCGAAACTCAGTACATCAAGCAGCAGGTGGCTGCATTCGGCAAGCCGGTGCATTATATTTACCATATTGGCCAGTACCTGCCGGATTGGCACCCGTGGGAAAACTACAAAAACTTTTTTGTGGGCAACGCCCGCACCGGCGGCGTGCGCGAGATTTTTGGCATTGACCTGCCCTGGCTGCTGGATACCTTTGGCGATGTGACCCATGTGACCGTGCAGGAGGACAGCATCAGCGACCTTGGGCTGCCCTATCCTGATTGCGTTACCCTGCTGCTGCGCCATGCTTCCGGCGCGCAGGGTGTGCTGGCAGCAGATGTGGTAAGCCCCAAGGCGGTGCGCAACTTTGAATGCTTTGGCGATGGTCTGCACCTGTTCTGGGAGGGCAACCCCAAAGCGCTGTATGAGTTCAAGAACGGTGACAAACAGTTTGTGGACACCTACACCAGCTTTGAGCATGACAACCGCTACAGCGACAACATTGTAGAGAACGCCTATGTGGATGAGCTGACCAACTTTTTTGCCTGCCTGCGCGGCGAAGAAACGTCCCGCTGGAGCTTTGAAAAAGATTTGGCCGCCATCCGCATTATGGATAAAACCTGAAAATCAGTTAGGAGGTAGGAGTTAGGAGTTGAATGTGCGGCTTGCGCCGCGATTTTGAAATAAGGCAAAACCTGATATTCAAAGGCAACACCGCACAATTTCCGCCTTGCGGCTTAAGCACCGCTCCGGCAGCTGCGGCACGGCAGCTGCGTTGCCAAAATGCTCGATAATGTCGGGTTGCGGTACCCGCATCGTGCTTCG
>OGPA01002096.1_pt1 | contig 15002 bp, 10 predicted proteins | sample 1552841 | NCBI WGS metagenome assembly OGPA01 (sample SAMEA2579916, study PRJEB22360) | human gut metagenome | reverse complement strand
ATTGAATCATACTTTTCTCGCTCTTTTCTTATTCTGCCATCCTGCAAAAATCTTTACTAAATCACTACCGAGGATAAAAACTATCCCATTTTTCAATATAACATAAAATACCACATTTTATCCAATAATTCAATATGCATTTTCTGGGCAAACAGGCTTCATACTCCATACGCACTTAGCTAATTGATCATCAAAACAGCAAAAACATTCAAAATTTCGTTTATTTAATCATAACAAACGCAAAATAAGAGCCTGCAGAACAACAATATTCTAATGAATCAAGGCGTATTCGTTTATTACTCAGTCAGTATGTCTATAAAAAATTCCATATAGAAATTTTTTATTTTAGTACTTTACAGCATATGCAACAAGCAGCATAGTAAAAAAACTATGCTGCTTGTTGTTATAAAAAATGATTAAATTACTTTTTCAGTGCAACCTTCTTCTACCAATAAATAAACACTTTATTATTTTAATGCAGCCTTGATTCTTTTAACAGCCTCTTTTGTATTTTCTCTATCGCCAAAGGCTGTTAAACGGAAGAATCCTTCCCCATTTTCACCAAAACCAGCACCCGGAGTTCCTACTACATTGGCCTGTTCCAACAAAAAGTCAAAAAATTCCCATGAACCCATTCCATTTGGGCATTTCAACCAAATATATGGGGAATTAACACCGCCTGTATACCAGATGCCCAGTTCATCCATTGCTTCTGCAATAATTTTGGCATTTTCTTTATAATACGCAATTGCTTCATGGATCTGCTGCTGCCCCTCAGCTGTAAATACAGCTTCTGCACCGCGCTGCACCACATAAGGAACGCCATTAAATTTGGTAGTCTGACGCCGCAGCCATAATTTATTTAAGCTTTGTCCCTCCCGCACTAAGTTCATCGGCACTACTGTGTAACCACAGCGAGTACCGGTAAATCCGGCCGTTTTAGAAAAAGAGCCAAACTCAATAGCACATTGATCTGCACCTTCAATTTCAAAGATGCTTCTTGGCAGACTTTCATCAGCTACAAATACTTCATAAGCAGCATCAAATAAAATCACCGCATCATTGGCAATGGCATAGTCTACCCATATTTTCAGCTGTTCTTTATTATAAACTGCACCGGTTGGATTATTAGGAGAGCACATATAAATAATATCAGCATGAATCTCTGGATTAGGCATCGCCAAAAATCCGTTTTCTTCACTGGCATTCATAAATTGAACCTGACGCCCAGCCATTACATTGGTGTCTACATAAACAGGATAAACCGGGTCCGGAATCAATACCACATTATCTTTCCCGAAAATATCCAGAATGTTTCCTACATCACTTTTTGCACCATCGCTGATGAAAATTTCTTCTAAATCCAAATTCACTGCACGCTGACCGTAATATTTTTGCAATGCTTCTTTTAAGAAATCATAACCTTGTTCTGGACCATAGCCATGAAACCCTTCCTTGGTAGCCATTTCATCTACAGCTTTGTGCATAGCCTCTGTAACAGCTGTACACAAAGGAATGGTAACATCACCAATCCCCAGTTTAATTACTTTTTTGTCTGGATGATTCTGTTGAAACTCTCGAGCTTTTCTGTTCACAGTGGCAAACAAATAACTGTCTTTCAAATTTAAATAATTCTCATTAATTTTCATACCATAAACCCTCCGGATTCTTTTTCTTTATCATGTTACAACGACCACATAAAAGCGGCCTGTTTAAAAAACGTTTAATTTTTATCTTTATTAGCCAAAGCAGCTTTTACGAATGCCCGAAATAGCGGATGCGCGCGATTTGGTCTGCTTTTAAACTCCGGATGATACTGCACGCCGACATAAAATGAATTTTCCGGCAGCTCTATCGCCTCTACCAGGTGATTGTCAGGGCTCGTCCCTGTAATCATCAACCCAGCAGCTTCTAATTGTTCACGATATTGGTTATTAAATTCATATCGATGACGATGACGTTCTTGTATCACAGGCGTTCCATACGCAGCATCTAAAATAGAGTTCTTCTTAATTTGACATGGGTATGCACCCAGACGCATTGTGCCGCCTTTAGGCAGATTTCCCTGTTGATCTGGCATTAAATCAATTACATTATGACAACCTTCAGGTGTAAACTCACTGGAATTGGCATCTTGAAATCCCAAAAGGGAACGGGCAAACTCAATAACCGAAACCTGCATTCCCAGACAAATCCCCAAGTAAGGAATGTTATTCTCTCTGGCATACTTAGCCGTAATAATCATTCCTTCCACGCCACGATCTCCAAAACCGCCCGGTACTAAAATGCCTTGACAATCTTCCAATAATTCCGCCGCCGTCTCCAACGTTACATCTTCAGAATCAATCCATTTGATTTCCACTACAGCGCCATTTTCATAGCCGCCATGATGCAACGCCTCTGCCACAGATAAATAGGCATCATGCAGCTTTACATATTTTCCCACTAAAGCAATCCGCACTGCTTGATTCCGCTGTTCAATTCGTTTTAACATTTCATTCCACTCTGTCAAATCGGCAGATGGAACATCCAATTTTAATTCTCGGCACACAATATCAGATAAGTGATTGTTCTCTAACATAATCGGAGCCTGGTATAACACCGGCAGAGTTAAATTTTCAATAACACAATCCGGCTTTACATTTCCAAACATGGCGATTTTTTGTAGAACATGCTCATCAATCGGTTCATCACAGCGGGCAATAATAATATCAGGAATAATCCCCAGCGAACGCAATTCTTTAACTGAATGCTGTGTCGGCTTTGATTTGTGTTCTCCAGAACTGCTTATATATGGCACCAATGTCACATGCAGAAATAAACAATTATCTTTCCCGACTTCTAAAGAAATCTGTCGAATCGCTTCTAAAAAAGGCTGACTTTCAATGTCACCAGTCGTACCGCCGATTTCTGTGATGATAACATCGGCATTAGAACTTTGCCCCACACTGTAAACAAAAGATTTGATTTCATTGGTAATATGTGGTATTACCTGAACCGTTTGGCCTAAATATTCCCCGTTGCGTTCCTTGGTCAGTACATTCCAGTACACCTTTCCCGTTGTCAGGTTAGAATACCGATTCAAATCCTCATCAATAAATCGTTCATAATGGCCCAAATCCAAATCTGTTTCAGCACCATCTTCTGTTACATAAACCTCCCCATGTTGATAGGGACTCATTGTTCCGGGGTCCACATTAATATAAGGATCCAACTTTTGGGCCGCCACCTTTAGACCTCTTGCCTTCAGCAGTCTTCCCAACGACGCAGCAGTAATTCCTTTTCCCAAACCAGAAACAACACCACCAGTAACAAAAATATACTTTGTACACATCGACAGGCATCCTCCTTCATACATAAATGGAACTTACAGTTTCTGAGTTACCGCTGAAGTTTTGTTATGACATAAGATCATTAGCTTTCATAGGTATTAAGTACGCCTTCTGCTACTTCCCTTTTTGTAATGCGCAAATCCATGGCCTGTTTTTCAATATAGCGATGCGCTTGTGGTTCCGAAAGCTTTAAAACCTGCATCAGCACCAGTTTTGCCCTGTTAATCAGGTTAATTTCCTGCATCTGCTGTTTCAGATGATCCCGTTCTTCTTGCAACTGCCGCATCTTTTTTTCCTGCTGCAGAATACATTGTACCAGCTGAAGAAAAACAGCACGTCTCAACGGTTTTGCTATCATATAAATGCCAGTTTGAGCAATTTTTTCCCGCACTGCATCAATATGCTCAGCCTTTATCAACAAAACAACCGCTGCGCTTTTTGAAAAGGCCAGTTTAGCCACCAAATCACCATACTCATCTGACAATGGCGCATTTATAAGAACTAAATCAAACTGCTCCTCTTGCAAAAGTCTTCGTGCCGCAGCACCCGTACTGGCATGTTGACTGCTGGGAAGCGGCAACTCCTGCAGCAACTGCTGCAATAACAGTTGTCCCTGTTGTGAAGCAGCGACCGTTAAAATGCGTTCCATACCAATATGCCTCCCCCATACAACCTGTCAAACAACCTTCTCGTCAATCAGTAAAACCAAGCTACCATTTACCAATATGCTATGATTACATTTATTCTAACTTAGATAGTTTAGTCATCTTAAATCTTACTGTCAATTTATTTAGAACAAGTATACAATATTCGTGTATTTACACCTATTTTATCTGCCTGTCATTATTCAAACATACCGCATCTATAGCTCTCTGTCAACTGTATAAATACCAATCAACCATAATTCCAAGCAGCTAACAATTTTTCATATTTAAAAATGCATAGTATCCTTTTGCAGCCTCGTATAAATCGGCTTTGCTTATGACCTCCCACGGAGCATGCATGTTTAATACCGGCACACCACAATCAATCACATCCATCCCATATAAGGCAGCAATATAAGAAATCGTACCACCTCCGCCATAATCCACCTTACCCAGCTCTGCAGTTTGATAAGTAACTGCTGCATTATCCATTACATTACGCAAAATACCAATATATTCTGCATTGGCATCATTAGCACCGGATTTTCCGCGGGATCCGGTATATTTTTTTAAGACCATTCCATTCCCCACATAAGCTGCATTGCGTTTATCAAAGGCCTGAGCATAAGTGGGATCAAATGCAGAACTAACATCAACAGACAACATTTTACTGCGGGATAATGCACGACGCAATTTTAATTCAGAGTAATCATCGGTTAATGCCATTAATTCTGCTACTGTATTTTCAAAAAATCTGGACTTCATACCAGTGGCTCCCACACTGCCAATTTCCTCTTTATCAACCAATAGGCAGCATACAGTTTTTTCCGTATCCGCAACCTGCAATAACGCTGCCAAAGAAGCAAATGCGCATACACGATCATCGTGTCCATAAGCCATAATCATACTGCGATCAAAACCGCAATCTCTCGCCTTGCCAGCAGGAACGACCTCTAATTCAGCAGAGACAAAGTCATTTTCCTCTATACCATATTTTTGCTGTAAAATTTGCAAGATCTGTTTTTTTACTGCCTCTTTTTCCTCTCCCACCAATGGCTTGTTTCCCACCAGTAAGTCTAACGCTTCACCTTCTACAACCTTAGCACCCTTTTTGTCCAGCTGTTCACCGGCCAAATGCACCAATAAATCTGTCACTCCAAAAACAGGGTCATCTTCCTGCTCTCCGATAACCATATCTATACAGCTTCCATCTTTTTTAGCCACTACTCCATGAATGGCCAAAGGCAATGTAACCCATTGATATTTTTTGATGCCCCCATAATAATGGGTATCCAAATAGGCCATACCCCCCTCTTCATACAATGGATTTTGCTTTAAGTCCAATCTTGGCGAGTCAATATGTGCAGCCACAATCCGCATGCCTTGTTCTAACGATTCCTTACCCAAATGGAACAAGGCTACTGTTTTGTCCATGGACGCAGCATATATTTTTGATTGCATTGGTTTTTTCCCTGTAATAATATCTTGTAAATCAACATAACCTGCTTCTTTTGCCTGACGAATTGCTTCGCGGGCACATTCCCGCTCTGTTTTTCCTATATTCAAGAATTGTTTATATTGATTAGCCAATGACTCCAGTTGTTCTAATTGTGCCGCATCATATTTTTTCCAAGCATTCTTCTCCATAAAAAGTTCCTCCTAATCTTTACGCATATGCCAACACCACAAGCAACAAAAAATTATAAGCTTTTTCATAGTAACAGCTCTGTCTGCTTTCTCTACGATCTGTTTCAAAAAATTTAGCCTGTTATAATTTTCTACCAGCTTCAGACATATACCTGCATTCCATATACAAAGTCAGAATACTTTTATATTAATCCAATTTAGAAGTGTATCTAAAACTTTATATTACATTTGGAATAACCTTTCTGTTAAAATGATTCTTTACCACCAGATAAAAAAGAGACGCCTTGATGGCGAATCCCATCTTTGACGTCTCTTTTTTAAATTAACCATGAACTTTATCTCATGTTACAATTAATTTTTTACAACCTCATAAACACTGTCACGGTCAGTATAGTAAATGGTAATGCTGTCACCCCGTGTTACATAACTATTGTCTAAAACAAACTGACTGGTAGAATTTTTATAGTGACAATAACAACCATTCACTGCCGTATAAGAATTGGCGCTTAAGCTATTAGACTGACCTGATTCCGTTAAAAACTGAATTCTATCACCAATTACATATTGTACATCACCGGTTCGACTGTTCATGACTGTAATGACACGGCTATTATTAGAGCCGGAGCTTACAGAAATTCTGTCACCTACTTTAACAGTAGAAATGTTGCTGGAACTGGATCCATTTTTCACTACATAACTTCCATTGCTAAACTGTACTGTTTTGATATCATTGCTGAATGTTTTTACAGTGATGGTATTGGTAGAAGTGTTTACTTTTGTAACTTCTCCGCTTTTTACCTGGCTGGCAACTTCAATTTTAATCAACTCAGAGCCGGCAAAGGTAGCCACTACTTCATCACCAATACTCAAATCATCAATATCAGAACTGTGAACACCGTCAATAATCAGTTCTACATCATCCAGATATTCACTAATTCTGTTGCCATTCTCATCTTCCAGGCGAATATAATCATTGCTATATGTCAGAGAATAAACAGTCATATCCACCTGTTCATTGACATTGATGATGGTAACTTCATCATTTACCACCCGCATGCTGACAGTATCGCCAACATCCAAAGCACTCAAACGAGAACTGCTGGTTCTGTAGAAGTTGATATCCACATCGCTGGCCACATCATAAATTTCTGTGCCGCTATCTGTAGTTACCTGAATGGTGCGAGCGCTGCTGTTTACATTTTTCACTACACCATCTACCAAATCATTGGCTTTGATACGGATTACTTCATTGTTCTGCAAGGTCAGTTCCACTTTCATTCCTTTGTTTAATCGACCCAGCGAAGCACTATCTCCATATAAAGATACCTTTACATTGCTGGCTAAATCATAGGTTTCTTTAGAACCATTACTTGTTGTAATTACAATATACTCATCGGTAGTATTTACAGAGAATACAGTGCCTTTGATAGCCCCTTCACTCAAATTACGGCTGGTAACTGTAATTGCCGTTACCTGATTATCATCTACTGTAATATTGATCCCGTCACCCACTTGTAAATCACTCATAGTACCGGTATCGCCATTTTTAAATTTTACAACCTGACCGCTATTATAAAAAGCTGCCTTTAATTCATTAGAACTGGTTTGATAATTGATAATTCGATTAACCGTATCAATAGATTTTACTTTAGCATTGCCGCCATAGGCGTCTGTACTGCCGCCTACTGCAATTGCAACCATTACACCGTCAGAAATGGTATAGGTGGCCATGTCACCTTCTTTTAAACTGCTCGGTGTGGCGGAAAGCATGCCGGAAATGCTAACTTCAATATTTTTAGACATCCGGTAAGATTTTAAACCGGTTTTTTCATTCATGACAATCAGATTGTCATATACATCCACACTGTAAATTGTACCGCCTTTTTGCCCATCTGTGGTTTCTTCAATGATAATTTGATTGGCAGTCTGGTCATCTTTATCTACAGAAATTCGTACAGACATGTCTGTGAGTAAATCAGAAAATGCCAGTGCAATGTTGCTGTCCTCTTTATTGATTTTTGTATTTTTATCTACAATAACAGTATGCAAAGCACCATCTTCATCGCTGACTACAATTGTATTTTTAGCCCCAATGACTGCATTGATTGTACCGCTCAAATTGGTAATCACCTGAGAATTATTGGTATTGTATTCTTCGCTGCGCACTTCCAGATAATTCAGCAAACTGTTTTTATATACAGCATAAACCGAATCTCCGATTGCCAAACCGGTTACACCAATTTTTTGACTGGATTTGTTATATAAAATACTATTGGTTGTGGCAAACAAATTATAACTTTTGCCGTCCACACCATCAATGGTCACATTGACACCTGTTACATTGGTAACCTTACCTTTTACTACATTATCAACCGTCGTGTTCAGCTTATCTTCCACACGGCAGAGAAAAGCAGCCATTTCCGCTCTGGTTACTGTATTTTTAGGCTTAAAAGAACCATCAGTGTATCCGCCAATCAGCCCTTTATCATAAGCTAATTTCACATAATTCAAATAGTCGCTTCCAATAGAGCTGGTATCATTGAAAGACAAGGTTTCATCACTGACCGAATTTAACTCACTTTCTACCTCCATCACTTTAATCAGCAGCTTGGCAATCCATTCCCGGCTTGCTGCAGAACTGTGGTTAAAATCGCTGGCATCGACCAAACCTGCTTCATAGGCGATAACCGCTACACCATAAGCACCTGTCCAATCAGGATACTTAAAAGGCAGATAGGTTCCTTTATTTTGGGACTCATCATATTGCAGTCCCATCATTCTGGTTGCCATTGTAATCGCTTCAAACTGTGTTACAGGATTGTTAGGTCTGGCTGTTCCATCCTCATATCCCCCAATAATCCCTCTCGCATTCATCCGATCAATTTGCTGAATTGCCCAGTGATTGCTTGGTACATCAGAAAAACCGGCGGCAAAAGCACTGACTGGTACAACCATAGTCAAAATAAATGCCAACATCAGAATTACTGATAGCTTTCTTTTGTGCTGCATGTCAAACCCCTCTCTTCTTTAAGTTTGCTAAAATTTTATTCACGACTGCTGCATAATAGTTTTTATTTCGCTATTATCTGCATAATTTCCTGCTTTTTATTTGTAATTTTTCTGTAATTTTTTCAAGGCCGTTTTCACTTTTCTTTTATCTATTCCCAATTTTAACAATGCGAAAACTATTATTAATTCAACCACTGATAACAATTAAAATAATTCATTACAACTTGTAGGGAATTACCATTGTTTTATTTTTCCGTTGGGGGTATAATCAAATTAGTTCAATAATTATCATTTACAATTTTCTGAATTGTTATTTAAATAAGGAGATGATTTCATCGTGTCAGATTTAAAAATCGTTGTAATCGGTGGGGTTGCTGCTGGTCCTAAAGCAGCTGCAAGAGCAAAAAGATGCAATCCGCAGGCTCAAGTTACCCTGATTGAAAAAGGTGAATGGATTTCTTACGGCGGCTGCGGCCTGCCTTATTTCCTGGGTGCTACGGTAAAAGACATCAATGACTTAATGACTACTTCCTGGGAAGCGGTACGTACACCAGAATTTATGAAAGCAACCAAAGACATTGATACGTTATTAGGCTGGGAAGCAACCAAAATCAACCGTGCTGAAAAAACAGTTGAAGTAAAAGAATGCAAAACCGGCGAAGTAAAAGTGCTGCCTTATGACAAATTAGTTATCGCTACAGGCGCAGAAAACTTCAAGCCACCAATGGAAAATATTGACGCAACCGGCGTATTTGGTATGAAAACACCAAAAGATGCTTTGGATATGCAGAATTATATCAAAACAGAAGGCGTGTCCAGTGCTGTTGTAATCGGTGCCGGCCTGATCGGTATGGAATGCGCAGAGGCATTTGCAAACTGGGGACTGGATGTCACCATTATTGAAATGCAGGGTTCCATCTTCCCTCAGGTATTAGATGCAGAAATGGGCGCCGTATTCCAGAATTATCTGGAAGGTGAAGACTTAAACTTTATGTTGAACACCAAAGTAGAAAAAATCTTAGTAAACGAAGAAGGCAAAGTATCCGGCGTACAGACCGACAAAGGCGCTGTAGACGCACAGTTGGTGCTGGTGGCTGTAGGCGTTCGTCCACAGGTACAGTTGGCTGTTGATGCCGGTTTGGAAGTTGAAAAAGCAATTATTATCAATGACCATTGCCAGACAAGTGACCCAGATATCTATGCAGCAGGTGACTGTGTTATGACCACCAACTTGGTTTCCGGTCAGCGTGTATACTCTCCAATGGGTTCCACCGCAAACCGTCAGGGCCGTGTAATCGGCACCAACATTACCGGCGGTGATGCCACTCATCCTGGTGTAGTTCAGACTGCTGTCTGCAAAATGTTTGACTGGTCTTTAGGCGCTGTTGGTTTATCTGAACGTGTTGCAAAACAGCTGGGTTATGACACTGTAACCGCCATCGTTCCAGGTCCAGATATCACACACTTTATGCCAGGCAAAAAACTGATCATGACTCGTTTATTGGCTGACCGCGCTACCGGCAGAATCCTGGGCGTACAGATTGTTGGCCCTGGTAAAGTGGACAAACGGATTGATACCATGGTTGCTGCCATCACATTTGGCGTAACCGCAAAACAATTGGCTAACTTAGACCTGTCCTATGCACCGCCGCTGTCTTCCGCTATGGAAAACCTGACCAACGCTGCCAACGTGCTGCAGAACACCATCGAAGGCAAAGCACACAGTATGCGTTTTGAAGAATTTAAATCCAAATTGGACAGCAACGATGTATTATATATTGACCTGCGTACCCCACATGAACGGGCACAGAAAATGATTCCTGCCAAAAATCAGATCAACATCCCAATTGAAGAATTACGCGCTCGTGCACACGAACTGCCAAAAGATAAAGAACTGATTGTATTCTGCATCTTAAGCACCCGTGGTTTTGAAGGTCAGTTGATTCTGAATCAAGCTGGCTATGACAATGTTAAATTTGTTCAGGGCGGCATTCAGTTCTGGCCATTTAACAAATAAGAGCGAAACTATAATTCTTACAAGAATTTATTTCATAATGAAACCAGCCAGTGAATTTTCTATCTCACTGGCTGGTTTCATTATGCTCTGCCTTCTCAATATTCTTTCATTTACTTGTATAATAACTTCGCAGCATTCCAAAATATGCTGCAAAACTGGCACATACACCAGAATAACACCCAATCATAATAATCCAAAACCAACGGCTTAATGTAAACTCAATCTGTAATATAAGTGCTATACCATAAGGAACTACCCACCATACAATCGCAGTCATCAAGCCTATCACCAATGCAGCCAAACCAAGATTATCCGGCACAAATTTGGCTAACATATGCTCCTTTTTGGCGTCTATCTTCAAGTATGGATTTTTTTCAAGTACACCTTTTAACGTCATCTTTCCAAAAAGAGGGCAAAGGATTCCACAACCTAATGCCAATCCTAAAAAATTGAATATTACCATTGTATTCGTTAATACCGGCAATTTAGGTAATGTAAAAAACAATATAACACCATTGATAATTGCTGTACCAATACCACAACCCTGAACAGCCCCTTTTATCAACGCCTGCTTATCTGATAACTCCATAATTTTACACACCCTCAATCCTAAAAACTATCCTAAGGCAACATCTCTGCATACTATCCACTGTAAATAAATAGCCAGCAAGAATCCATATCAGAGTCCTCACTGGCCATTTTAATTATTTTCAGCTATTTCTGAACGCTATTACGCAGGACTATTTTCATCTTCCAGCAACTGATAAATTACGCCGCCTTCCACTTCTTTTGGTGGTCTGTTGCCAACTAAGTGGCAAAATGTTGGTACAATATCTACATTACGAATCGGACGAGTGATATACTCGCCTTTCTTCAAGCCCATACCAGCCCAGATACACAATGCGCCTAATGAATATCCATCATTGGTTACATACTGGAAGCTGTTACCATGTTCAAAGCCGTATTCTTTTTTCAACTGGAAGAAAATATCACCGCAGTGAGGGCCGCCCATACCGATGGTTTCCATTTCTTCTCTAGTCATAGCAAAGGCTACTACACGTTCTTCTGGATGCTGAGGGTCACGGTAACTATACAAATCACTGATAATCTGCTGTACCAGTTTATCATAATCTTCTGGTTCCACAATACCTTCCGGGTCACGGCCTTTCAGGTTGATATAGATATGAGATGTTCTGTGGTTGATGGCCCTGGTTTTGCTCCAGTCAATCATATACATTCCTTCGATGCCTGGCATTGGCATTGTTACTGTATAGCCCAGCTGTTCCATAACTTCTGCGTTAATACCGGACAGCTCCCCGATACCAGGATTTTCATAACCAGCAGACCGTGGAATTGCAGCGTGGTCAGAAGTTACACATACAACTGTATTTTCATCCAGATTATCTAATACAGTTCCGATATATTTATCGTTAATCATATAAATTTCATCAATTACATCACGGAAACGTTTCCAGTCTTCATGACGACCTTCTACAGCCTGTTCCATGTAATGATGGTTTACTAGGTCAATGCTGTGTAAGTGGATATAGAATAACTGCCAGTCTGGATTTGTATCAAACAAATACTGGGTTGCTCTCATATGCCAGTCGTTTACCAAATCAAAAGATTCCAATTCCATGGTATCCCCTAATACAGTGTGACGGTCAACGTTAGCAAAGTAGCACATAGGGCCTACATGTTCCATTAAGCCTTCATGTACAGACTGCGGATAATAATAGGTTTTATCTTCACAATCCATTACATGAGAAATATAGAAACGACCTTTAGAACCGTCTGCCTCCATTTCCATACCACGAATATAGTAAGCAACTTTTACATCTTTATCATCAATATTAAAAACATCATAAATTGGCTTAGACCAAGTGGTCAAAGTGCATTCACCCAGAGGTTCATCCACTTTTTTGTTTTTATAAATTTTAATATTTTCGTAATTATCACCATAGAACAGGGCAACACGACGAATCAACGAGTTGTTCATGGTGAATACAACTTCTTTTGCACCTTCCGGCACTTCGAACGCCCATCCTTCTGCATCTTTGATCGGAGTAAACAGTTTATCGTATTTGTCGTCATTGGCTGCTTCTTCAGCAGAGAACCCTTTGATAACCATCCCTGGAGATTCCAATGGCATATCACCAAAGTGAGAGGACATGGCTAAAATGTCGTCAATGGTCATGCCTTCTGGAATATCTTCTAAACCGCTATATTCGGCAGATGGTGCAGAATCTGATTCGGAAGCAAATTTATCTACCTGATCTTTATATACAACACAATCCCCAGAACTCTGAGTTACGGTATGAGCTGTTTCTTTCATGCCAGTGTATTCACTATTAAATATAATAACTTTCTGGAACTGTGCAGACGAACGCAGGAATGGTACTACACCAACACCATCTACAAAAATGTTGTTGCTGCCTTCTACACGGTTTGGCCATGCTTCACAATAGTTCAGCATAATACATTTCTTACCTTCATCTTCAAAGGCTTCCCAAATAAATTCGGACTCAACACGCATGGAGTTCCAGTTTAATTCGGTAATACCCAAAGATTTCCCTAAAGTATGATTTAAGAAGCAGGTAACACCATGGGTTCTTGGATAGTTCCCTGTAGCAATAGAAGCCCAGTTTGGAGGGGTAATGGTAGGCAGTACACCCATCATATCCAGTGATTCTCTGGCAACACCCTGATCCAACAATTTTTTCATATTTGGCATTTTGCCTTCGTCAATCAATCTTCTTACTACAACTGGATCTGCGCCATCTAAACCAATCATCATCGCACGTTTCTTACTCATAAAAATTTCCTCCTTTGAAATAATACGATATCTTACCCTATGGCTTCATTATAGCCAGTTTTTCTAAAGAGGGGAAACAACTGCATTGACCGCTTTTACATGGGGAACAACTGAAAGTTGTGTGCAAAATAAAAAACACTTGCCGAACCGTTTATGTCTCACAGTTCACAGCAAGTGCTTATAATATATTTTTTATGCGGCCTATAACGCTGCAAATATTTTTTCTACTTCTTCCAACAAAATAAGTTCCAGCTCATTCGGCTGATATTGTATTGAATGCAAAAAATACACCTGCACAGTAGGATGATCATCCAAGGAAAGCAGTATAAAATCTTTATAAAAAGAATCCCTGGCCGCGATGCCCTTTGTAGTTACACCAAAGGCAATTTCATCCTGCACAGCCTGCCCAACCACAGTAATATTGGCAGAATCAGTAATGGCCTGTGTTTTTACACCATAACGTTTTTCTACAATATAAAATGTGCCTGGCATATAACCATATCCCGCAAATAAACCATCTAAATCTCCAAAATTAATTTCTGTTTTCTTTGCCAGTTTACTATTTTTGGATACAAAAATCTGCAACTCATCTTCGTATAACAATTTGAAAGTCAAGTCATCTTTAAAATCATTTAAAGAACCCCAACCTGTATCTCCATCTACCGTAGAAATCAAACCGACACCAGCCTGGCCATCCAACAAAACAGTCAAAATGTCAGATGTCAATTTTTCTGATATTTCCAAGCGAATTTTTGGATGCTTTTTATGAAATAATGATAAAATTTCCGATCCTACTCGGGCAAATACGTAGGATACCATATAGAAGGAAAGTGTTCCCTCTAACTGCGGCGCATAAGTTTGCGGACGCATGGTATTATAAAGCTTCTGAAAACGATCTACAATTTCTACAGCCTGTGCAACAAAAACCTCGCCTTCTGAAGTTAAGGTCACGCCTTTATGGGAACGATTGAGCAAACGAACCCCCAATTCCGTTTCCAATTTATTTATGGCTTTGCTAATCGTTTGCTGTGTCACATACAGCTGTTCTGCCGCTGTGGTAATGGAATGGGTCTGCGCTACCATACAAATATACTGTAACTGTTCAATATTCATAGAGCTTCTCCTATAATATCTATTCTGAACATTTTTATAAAACAAAAAAGGCAAGCCAACAATATATTTGTCAGCTTACCTTTTATTATATGCAATGCTTCAGAAAAATACAACATCCTCTTATGGCTGCACAGAAGGAACGTCCCCCCTATTGCATCATCAGCCCGCAAACCGCAATACTCCAATAAATCCCTGCTAATAATACAATTCCACCCACTGACATCAGCGCAGCCTGTTTCTGTCGTGATTTTTTCATAGGATTACAATATACCATATCCGCAATTTCATCATAAACGATTAACGTGTTGCGACCGACCTTCCAATTTTCCGCATCTTTTTCTGGATAACTGTTAGTACAACGCAAAACCTGAAAATCTTTTGTAAATTCAAAGGTAACTTCCCGTTTTTGTATATTAGATTTTCCT
>OGPA01002086.1_pt1 | contig 15057 bp, 10 predicted proteins | sample 1552841 | NCBI WGS metagenome assembly OGPA01 (sample SAMEA2579916, study PRJEB22360) | human gut metagenome | reverse complement strand
TTTCTGTATCAGGTCATCGGCGAGGGCACCCACAAGCTGGCCGCGCTGAAAAAGGACGACACGCTGACCGTGACCGGCCCCTGCGGCAACGGCTTTGACACTGCCGCACTGGCCGGGCAGTACAAGCGCATTGCCGTGGTCGGCGGCGGCATCGGCACCGCGCCGTTGCTGCTGCTCTGCAAGGAGCTCTGCCGCGCGGGCGTGCGCCCCGACCTGTTCGTGGGCTTCCGCGACACGACCTACGGCATGGACCGCTTTGTGCCCTGGTGCCGCGACATCTACGCCGCAACCGACTCCGGCAAGGAGGGACACCACGGCCTGGTCACCGACCTGCTGGACGTGAGCAAGTACGACATTGTGCTGACCTGCGGCCCCATGGTCATGATGCGCGGCGTGGCTAAGCTCTGCGCCGCCGCTGGCGTGCCCTGCCTGGCCAGCCTTGAAAAGAAGATGGCCTGCGGTCTGGGCGCGTGCCTGGGCTGCACCTGCCATACGAAAATCGGCCCGGTAACTGTCTGCAAGGACGGCCCGGTCTTTAACGCACAGGAGGTGTTTGACTGATGGCAGACCTGCATGTTGATTTTCTCGGCAAGCGGCTGGCCGGGCCGGTCATCGCGGCCAGCGGCACCTTCGGCTTCGGCCCCGAGTACGCGGGCATTGAGGATCTGCGCGTGCTGGGCGGCATCTCCGGCAAGGGACTGACCCTGAACGGCCAGCCCGGCAACGAGGGTGAGCGCCTCTACGAGACGCCGTCGGGCCTGATGAACTCCATCGGCCTGCAGAACCCCGGTGTGCAGCACTTTATCGACCACGAGCTGCCTGCCATGCGCCGGTGCGGCACCACCGTCTGGGCGAACCTCGGCGGCCACACGATTGAAGAAAACGTCGAGGGCGTGCAGATGCTCTGCGCCGCGGGCGTGGATTTTATTGAGCTGAACATCAGCTGCCCCAACGTCAAGCAGGGCGGTCTCGCGTTCGGCATCCGCGCGGCAGACGCCGGCGAGGTCGTCAGCGCGGTGCGCAAGGTCTGCACCGTGCCGCTCATCGTTAAATTGAGTCCGCAGGCCGAAAGCATCCCCGAGATGTGCAAGGCCGTTGAGGCTGCCGGCGCGGACGCCATCAGCCTGTGCAACACCTTCCAGGCATGCGCGATCGATCTGGAAAAGCGTCGTCCCGTGTTCAACAACACGTTTGCGGGCCTGTCCGGCCCGGCGGTACGTCCCATCGCCCTGCGCATGGTCTGGCAGGCCGTGGGGGCCGTCAGCATCCCCGTCGTGGGACTGGGCGGCATTCTTACGGGTAAGGACGCCCTGGAGTTCATCATGGCCGGTGCAGCGGCGGTACAAGTCGGCACCGCGAACTTCCTGGACCCGAAGGCCTGCACCCGCATCACGAACGAGATCGGCCAGTGGATGGACGCCCACGGCGTCAAGACGCTGGATGAGATCAGAGGGTGCGCACGGTAAATCACCGGCTGCCTTCCCCTCATCCGCCCGTTCACGGGCTATAACGGCAAGCCCGGCCCTCATCAGTCGGCGGGCGGGCCGCCGACAGCTTCCCCCGCGGGGGAAGCCGTCCTACCATATACGTTTTGCTTGCATTTTTATACAAAATATGCTACTATAAGTTGAATAACATACAGGAGGAACAAATTATGGCACGCGAAGCACTTGAAGTTTTAAAGGAATGTGAAGCATTTTTAGAGGGGCACTTCCTGCTTTCCTCCGGGCGCCACTCCGGCGCTTACTGCCAGATGGCATTTCTGCAGCAGTACCCCGACAAGGCTGCCGAGGTCATGGCCCCGGTTGCCGAGAAGCTCAAGGAGCTGAACATTGACGTCGTGGTCGGCCCTGCCATGGGCGGCATCGTCTACGCCTACGAGCTGGGCCGCCAGATGGGCAAGCGCGCCATCTTCACCGAGCGCGTCGACAACGTCATGACCCTCAAGCGCTTCAGGATCAACCCGGGTGAGCGCTGCATCATCGCGGAGGACGTCGTCACCACCGGTGTTTCCAGCCTCGAGACCAAGCGCGTCATCGAGGAAAACGGCGGCATCTGCGTGGGCATTGCCTGCGTCGTGGACCGCACCCGCGCCGAGGCCCCGTCCCCGATCCCCATCGTCGCCAGCGCCCTCAAGCTCGACCTGCCCAACTACGCCCCTGAGGAATGCCCCATTTGCAAGGAGGGCAAGCTCCCGCTGGTGCACCTGGGCAGCCGCAAAATGAAGGAAGCTGCGAAGCAAACCCTGTAAGCGCTGCTTGTGCAAATAATAAAGAATAAATAATAAATAATAAATGCGGTGAATCGCGTCGCTGCGCTCCGCTCAAAAAAGTCCGTGCAGCTCTGCCCGTGGCACAGCTGCACGGGCGGATATAGAATCCGCCCCTACGGATTTTGTTTTCGACCATAGGGAGAAAACTCCACATTCTTTATTATTTATTATTTCTTATTTCTTATTTTTATTAGGAGATAATTATGCAGGCATATCTGATATTGGCCAATGGCCGGGTGTTCCGCGGCGTCAGCGTAGGCTGCCCCGGTACCACCATCGGTGAGGTCGTCTTTGCAACCGGTATGGTCGGCTTTGAGGAAACCCTGACCGACCCCAGCTACTACGGCCAGATCATCACCCAGACCTATCCGCTCATCGGCAACTACGGCATGAACAGTGAGGATGTCGAGAGCACGAAGATTTGGGCCAGGGGCTACATTGTGCGCGAGGCGTGCAAGACCCCGTCCAACTTCCGCAGTGAGGAAACGCTGGATGCCTTCCTGAAAAAGAACGGCATCATCGGCATTGAGGGCATCGACACCCGCAGCCTGACCCGCACCCTGCGGGAGAGCGGTGTTATGAACGGCGCGATCACCACCGAGTTCGACCCCGACGCCGAGCCCGAGAAGAAGGCTGCGCTGCTGCCCGAGATCGCCGCCTACGCCGTTGTCGACGCCGTCAAGACCGTCACCTGCCGCGAGGCCGTGACCTATGAGCCGACGGCTGCCGGTGCATGGGGTGACACGCCGCTGCACGTAGCGCTGCTCGACCTGGGCTGCAAGAACAACATTGTGCGCTGCCTGCAGAAGCGCGGCTGCCGCGTGACCGTGCTGCCCGGCACGACCACCGCCGCCGAGCTGGCCGCCCTCAACCCCGACGGCCTCATGCTCTCCAACGGCCCCGGCGACCCGGCAGAGAACGTGGAAATCATCGCGAACATCCGTGAAATGCTGAGCACCGGCATCCCGACCTTCGGCATCTGCCTGGGCCACCAGCTGACCGCCCTGGCCGCCGGTGCCAAGACCTGCAAGCTGAAATACGGCCACCGCGGTGCCAACCAGCCCGTCACCAGCCCGGCCAAGCAGCGCACCTTTATCACCAGCCAGAACCACGGCTACGCCGTTATGGCGGACACCCTGCCCGAATCCGTCGGCCAGATGAGCTACTTCAACGCCAACGACGGCACCTGTGAGGGCGTCGACTACTTGAAATGGAACTGCTTCACCGTGCAGTTCCACCCCGAGGCCAACGGCGGCCCCAAGGACACCGAATTTCTGTTTGACCAGTTCGTCAGCCGTATGCTGGCCGCGAAAGGAGTAATCAACAATGCCTAAAGACCCGCGTATCAAAAAGGTACTGGTCATCGGCTCCGGCCCCATCATCATCGGTCAGGCGGCAGAGTTTGACTACTCCGGCACGCAGGCCTGCCGTGCGCTGAAATCCGAGGGCGTCGAGACCGTCCTCGTCAACTCCAACCCCGCCACCATCATGACCGACCCCGACATTGCCGATCATGTTTACATTGAGCCGCTGACCGCCGAGGTCATCGAGCGCATCATTGAGAAGGAGAAGCCCGACGCCATCCTGCCGAACCTGGGCGGCCAGATGGGCCTGAACCTGTCGATGGAGCTGGCCCGCAACGGATTTTTGGACCGCAGCGGCGTCCGCCTGCTGGCCTGCAAGCCCGACACGATTGACCGCGCCGAGGACCGCCAGCTGTTCAAGGACACGATGGAGAAGCTGCACCAGCCCATCATCCCTTCTAAGGTTGTGGAAGATCTGGACGACGCGCTGGACTTTGCCGAGGTCATCGGCTACCCCGTCATCGTCCGCCCCGCCTTCACGATGGGCGGCACCGGCGGCGGCATCTGCGAGGACCGCGAGAAGCTGCACGAAATTGCCACGAACGGTCTGCGCCTGTCCCCGATCCATCAGATCCTCGTTGAGAAGTGCATTTCCGGCTGGAAGGAAATCGAGTACGAGGTCATGCGTGACTCCAAGGGCAACGTCATCACGGTCTGCAACATGGAGAACCTTGACCCCGTCGGCATCCACACCGGCGACTCCATCGTCGTCGCGCCCAGCCAGACCCTGTCTGATAAAGAGTACCAGATGCTCCGCACCGCCGCGCTGGACATCATCACCGAGCTGGGCATCGAGGGCGGCTGCAACTGCCAGTTTGCCCTGAAGCCCGACAGCTTTGAGTACGCGGTCATTGAGGTCAACCCCCGTGTGTCCCGTTCCTCCGCGCTGGCCTCCAAGGCGACGGGCTACCCGATTGCCAAGGTCGCGACCAAGATCGCGCTCGGCTACACGCTGGACGAGATCACGAACGATGTCACGGGCGAGACCTGCGCCTGCTTTGAGCCGGCCCTCGACTATGTCGTCGTCAAATACCCGAAGTGGCCGTTCGATAAGTTCGTCTACGCCGACAAGTCTCTGGGCACCCAGATGATGGCCACCGGCGAGGTCATGGCCATCGGCAACAACTTTGAGCACGCCATGATGAAGGCCGTTTCCTCCACCGAGCTCGGCCTAGACACGATGACGCTGCCCGATTTCGAGAAGCTGACGACGGAAGAAGTCATCGAGCACCTGCATGTGCAGGACTCCGAGCGCGCGTTCTGCGTCTACGAGGCCCTCAAGCGCGGCGTGGCGCACGACGTCATTTACGACATCACCAAGATCGACTGGTGGTTCCTCGACAAGCTGCAGCATCTGGCCGACATTGAGATGGGCCTGAAAAACGGCGAGCTGACGACGGAAAAGTACCTGAATGCCAAGAGGTTCGGTTTCCTCGACAAAACGATCAAGCGTCTGGCGGGCGTGGACACCCTGCCCGAGGCCCCGAAGGCCGCGTTCAAGATGGTCGATACCTGCGCCGCAGAATTTGCCGCCAAGACGCCGTATTTCTACTCCACCTACGACGAGGACAACGAAGCGAAGCCGTTCATTGCCGAGCGCAGCGACCCCGACAAGAAGAGGGTCCTTGTTTTCGGCTCCGGCCCCATCCGCATCGGTCAGGGCATTGAGTTTGACTATTGCTCGGTCCACGCGGTCTGGACGCTGAAGCAGCACGGCTGCGAGGCCATCCTTGTCAACAACAACCCCGAGACGGTCTCCACCGACTTTGACACCGGTGACCGCCTGTACTTTGACCCGCTGAACCCCGAGAGCGTCGACCACATCATCGAGACCGAAAAACCGGACGGCTGCCTTGTGCAGTTCGGCGGCCAGACCGCCATCAAGCTGGCCAAGCACATGGACGACATCGGCCTGCCGATTTTGGGCACGCCCGCCGACGCCATCGACGAGGCCGAGGACCGCGAGCGCTTTGACGAGCTGCTGGAGCGCTGCGGCATCCCCCGCCCGGAGGGCCGTACCGTCTTTACGCTGGACGAGGCCCTGCAGGCCGCGCAGGAGGTCGGCTATCCCGTCCTGATGCGCCCGTCCTACGTTCTGGGCGGCCAGAACATGATCGTCGCCTACAACTCCGCCGATGTCATCGAGTACATGGGCGTTATCACGAAGCACGTTGACATGAGCCATCCCGTGCTGATGGACAAGTATATTCTGGGTACCGAGTGCGAGGTCGACGCCATCTGCGACGGCACCGATTATCTGGTGCCCGGCATCATGCAGCAGGTCGAGCGCACGGGCGTACACTCCGGCGACTCCATCTGCGTCTACCCGCCGTACACCTTCAGCCAGAAGGTCATTGACACGCTGGTCGATTACACGGGCCGCTTTGCCCGCGAGCTGAAGGTCGTGGGCCTGGTCAACGTGCAGTATGCCGTCCAGAATGATCGTGTCTACGTCATCGAGGTCAACCCCCGCTCGTCCCGTACCGTGCCGTACATCTCCAAGGTCACCGGTGTGCCGATGGTCGACCTGGCCGTGCGCTGCACGCTGGGCGAGAAGCTCAAGGACATGGGCTACGGCACCGGCCTGTGGCGCAACGGCAAGAGCCCGTACTACGCCGTCAAGGTGCCTGTCTACAGCTTCTTAAAGCTGCACGGCGTTGACACGATGCTCGGCCCCGAGATGAAGTCCACCGGTGAGGTCCTGGGCATTGCGCCCTCCTTCCACGAGGCCATGATGAAGGGTTTGGTCGCCGCTGGCTACCAGTTCAAGACACCCGGCCCCGGCTCCTGCGTCATCATCTCGGTCAAGGACAGCGACAAGGCCGAGGCCGCCGAGCTTGCCTGGAAGCTGCACGACTACGGCTACAAGATCTACGGCACGCCCGGCACCGCCAAGTTCCTGAACAGCGAGATGGTACCCTGCAGCGTTGTGCGCCAGATGAGCGGCGCGCGCCCCAACGTCATCGACCTGCTGGAGAGCGGTCTGGTGGATTACATCATCTCGACGAGTCCGCATGGCCGCGACCCGCACCGTGACTCCGTCAAGTTCCGCCGCAAGGCAACGGAGCTGTCCATCCCGACCATCACGGCTATGGACACTGCCCGCGTCCTCGTCGACGCCCTGCGCGGTGACCATGACATCAGCCAGATGGAGCTGGTGGACATTGCGAACCTGCACCGCGAAGCGGCGAAAGGGGAATAAGTAAGCAGCAAACAAACCGCGTCCGCAAGGATGCGGTTTTTGTTTTTTCTTGGCTCCTCTGCGAGGGGCCTCCGCCCGCAGGCGGTGGGGGAGAGAACCTTTTCCCCGGTGACTACGACTACATCAGGCAGGGCCGCGGGCACAACGTCTGCCTGGCCGTCAGCCGGACGGCGCAGAGCAGGCCGTGGACGTCTGTTTTGACCTGACTGCCGCCCCGACGGGCGACTTCTCGCTGGCCTTTGACGGCGGGCTGACGCTGGCTTATGCCGATGCGGATCGCACCTGCTGCCTGACCTTCACCGACGACGCCATGTCCGGGGGCCGCACCAGCCGGTACGTCAAGCTGGATGCGCCCTGCCGCCGCCCGCATGGGGCTGTAAGACTTTGCCCGTCAAGAATATTTTTGCATGGAATGTGCATTTTTTGCCAAATGTCACTTTTTGACGAGATGATCGCGAAAATTTTATAGTTTTTGCCGAAAAACGTTTGATTTCCGAAAAAACTCTTGATTCTGCGCACTATTTTCTCTATAATAATAGCGTAATAATACCGGGCAATTGTGTGCCTATAAGGATAGGAGTTAAAAATATCATGACGAGATCTCAGTTGATTACCAAGGTTGCCAACGACACCAACATGACCGCTGCTGAAGTTGAGAAGGTTATGGACGGCATCTTCGGCACCATCGGCGATGTCCTCAAGAGCGGCGACAAGGTCACCATCGCAGGCTTTGGCCGCTTCGAGATGCGTGAGCGCCAGACCAAGAACTTCACTAACCCCAAGACCAAGGTCACCAGCAAGCTGGAGCCGACGGCCATCCCCGGCTTCAAGGCCAGCGGCCGCCTGAAGGAAAAGGTCTCCGGCTGATTTCGTCTGTATTGATATGATTTGGAAGGACCCGCGGAAATGCGGGTCCTTTTTGCGTCTGAGCCTCCCTTGTCAAAGACAGGCTCCCCCGCTCCGGGGGAGATGGCGCGTAGCGCCAGAAGGGGATCTGGTGGCCCGCAGGGCCGGAGGGATTCCGACGGGCTTTCCGGGTAACCTCAACACCCCCGCGGCGGCATGAGGGCATGCCGCCCTACGTCTGTCCGCGGAGTATACGCAGGGCGGGATGCCCTCACTCCGCCGGGTCGTGTGCGGCCACCGCAAGCCTCCCGGGTCGTCGAGGACGCCGACCCCTACAGCAGCAAAAAACGGAGCGCCGCATTTTCATACGGTGCTCCGTTTTTATTTTTGCAAAATTACAGATGAATATGCCGCGGCACGCCGTTGATGTAGATCGGCGACAGCTCGGCCTGGATGAGCGGGCGGGCGTAGCGCTCGAACTTCTCGTTGACGTGCATCCCGTCCTCGGTGATCCAGTCGGCGGGGACCTTCTTCTCAAAGTTCGCGACCTTCGTCACATCGACCATCTCGGTCTCTACGCGGTAGGGCTGGTCGCTGAGGCGCTTGATGGCGGCCATCTTGGCGGTCTCGCCGCGCATGGCGGCCTCCACCGCTGCGCCACCGACCTGATAGGCCTCGGTCACGTCGGTGCGGCTGGCCAGATGGCTGGCACAGCGCTGCAGCGTAGAAAACTCGATAGCGCGGGTCTTGCAGCCCAGGCGGACACGGATCAGGTCCGCCAGATAGCGGCTCGTGCCGCTCAGGATGGCCTTGTGGCCGAAGGCATCCAGCTGACCTGCCGTGGAAACCAGGTCGCACAGGAAAACGCCGTCCTTGTTCTTGACGCCCTCGCTGACCGCGATAATAACATTGTGGCGCTCTTTTTCCAGCTCGGCCACGCGCTTGAGGAACGCCTCCTCGTCAAAGGGGCACTCGGGCAGCAGGATCAGATCGGGGCCATTGCAGTCCGGACCGGTAGCCAGACTGGCGGCAGCGGCCAGCCAGCCGGTGTGGCGGCCCATGATCTCGGCCACCGTCACGCTGCGCAGGTCGTAGACGCTGGAATCGCAGATGACCTCCTTCAGGATCGTGGCGATGTACTTTGCCGCGCTGCCGTAGCCGGGGGTGTGGTCGGTCAGCATCAGGTCATTGTCAATGGTCTTGGGCACGCCGATAAAGCGGATCTCGCTGTTGACGGTCTTGCCGTAGGCGCTCAGCTTGGAGATCGTGTCCATCGAGTCGTTGCCGCCGATGTAAAACACCGCGCCGATGTCGTTCTGCCGGAAGAGCTCAAACAGCTGCACAAACGGCTTCTCGTCAACGGAGGGGTCTGGCAGCTTGTGGCGGCAGCTGCCCAGGAAGCTGGACGGCGTGCGCTTGAGCAGCTCGATGTCCATTTTGTCGCCCAGCACGGTGTCCAGATCGATGAGCTTGCCCTCAAGCACACCCTCGATGCCGTACTGCATCCCGTAGACATGGGGTGCGCCGCAAGCCTTGGCGGTCTCATAGACGCCCGCCAGACTGGAGTTGATAACGGCAGTCGGGCCGCCCGACTGACCAACCAGAACATTTTTCATAAATTTACCTCTCGTATATTTTATTGTAATTTTACAATACGTATTTTTCTATCGCCGCTGCCACACCGTCATGATTGTTGTCATCCGTCGTGACATCGGCAATTTTCCTGATGTCGTCGGTGGCGTTGCCCATGGCCACACCCAGACCCGCCGCTTCGATCATCGCGTGGTCATTGCCGGAGTCGCCCACGGCCATCGTCTGCGCGCGGGTCAGGCCCAGGTGTGCCGCCAGCGCCAGCAGACCGCTGCCCTTCGTCACGCCGGGGGCGTTGACCTCCATGTTGCGGGGCAGGCTGGACGTCAGCTCCACGCCGGGGCAGGCGGCCTCGATGGCACGCCAGGCGGCGTCGCGCTCGGCCTCGTCGTGGTAGATCATGCTGTACTTTTCGATCTCGTGCGCGTGGGTGCGCAGCGTCGCGTGCATGTCGTCTACCTCAATGCGGGTCGTGCGGAAGTAGCTTTTCAGGTTTTCGGGCACCACGTCCATGTGGTTCTCGGCGTTTGCGCGGGTCGTGTAGCTTTTGCCGCCGATGAAAATGCTCATCATGCCGCCGCCCTGCTCAAGAAGATCGTAAATTTTCAATGCCTGCTCGGTCCTGAACGGCTGGTTCACCAGCTGCTCGCCCGTTGTCAGGTCAACGACGCTGGCTCCGTTGGAGGTCAGCGCGTACCGCACGCCGGGGATGGACGTGAACGCCGCGGGGATGCCGCTGGCTGTACGCCCGGTGGCGGGCAGCACCGCCACGCCGCGTGCACAGGCTGCGCGGATAGCCGCCAGCGTGCGCGGGGTGATCTCTTTTTTATCGTTGAAAACTGTCCCGTCGAGGTCCAACGCCACAAGGCGGATGTCCTTCATACCTTCACACTCCCTTATCTGGTTTATTGTACCGCAAAACCCGCGCGATTGCAAGCCGCGCGCGGGTGTGCTAAAATAGTGTTACAGTAAATCTTTGGGAAAGAGGCGGTAAAATGCCCGTACTGCGCACCAAAACCAGCCGTATGTGGCTGCCCGACGCCCTGCGCGGGCTGGCGCTGCTGAATATGCTGGCCTACCATGGCATGTACGACTGGGTGTATGTGTTCGGCCACGAAAGCAGCTGGTACAACATCTGGGCCCCCGGCTGCCATGTGTGGCAGCAATATATTTGTTGGAGCTTTATTCTGCTGTCGGGGTTCAGCTTCCCGCTGGCAAAGCGGCCCGCAAAGAACGGGCTGATCGTGGCGGGCTGCGCGGCTGTACTGACGTTTGTGACCGCGGTGTTCATGCCGTCGGAGGCGATCTGGTTCGGCGTTCTGCACCTGAACGCTGCCGCCGTGCTGCTGACCTGCCTGGTCTATCCGCTTTTGCAGCGCCTGCCCGCGGGCGCGGGCCTGGCGGCGTCTGCGGCGCTGTTTGCGCTGACGGACCAGCTGCCCTACGGGTATCTCGGCTTTGAGGATTGGCACCTCTGCGCCCTGCCTGCGGGGCTGTACAAGACGAACTGGTTCTGGCTGGGTCTGCCCGACCTAACAAGGTTCACGTCGGCGGATTATTTCCCCGTAGTGCCGTGGGTGTTTTTGTTCTGGTGCGGTGTGTTTCTGGCCGGGCTCTGGAAGCCCAAAAGGGGAGAAGCGCCCGTTGTTTTGCGCCCGCTGTGTGCCGTGGGGCGGAACACACTGCTCGTCTATATGCTCCACCAGCCGGTGATTTACGGCGTGCTTTGGGTGGGGCATGCGGTGATGGGGCGGTGACGAGTGGCAGCGCAAGGCCCGTCGAAATCCCCCAGTCCGCTAGCGCGGCCAGCCCCCTTTGACAAGGGGGCCTTTTGTCCCCCTGCGGGGGTTCGGGGGAGCTCCCGAATTTACAATCGGAGCAGAGGGCGCGGGCGTTAAGAACGAAAAGTAATACTGCTTTCGTTTAGCCCGCGCCCTCTGCGACCTCCGCTTTGGGGTTCTTAGGGGCGTGCAGCCCCTAAGGCGGGGTCCGCTGCATCCGCAACAGCGGGACTTTTCTTTGCTTCTTTCTTTTGGTCACAAAAGAAAGAAGGAGTTCCCGGGAGGCTGCCGTTAATTAGAAAAAATCCAAAAATAATCTAGCCAACGCACGCATAATATGTTATGATAATAAGCTGAAGACTTGTAGTGTGCCCAAAGGGCACGGCCACATTGAACAAAGGGAGTCTTTTTGATGAATACAAATTCCAAGCTGCGCGTCGCACTGTTCTTCGGCGGCGTTTCCAGTGAACATGACGTCAGCTGCGTGTCGGCCTCGGCCTGGCTGCGCGCACTGGGTCAGAAGCCCTGCGCGGACAAATATGAGGTTTTCCCCGTGGGCATCACGAAGGATGGCCGCTGGCTGGCCTGCCGCCCCACGCCCGAGGCTATGGCCGACGGCAGCTGGGAGCAGGGCGACTGCACGCCCTGCGTGCTCAGCCCGGACCGGAAGGACCACGGCATCTGGCTGCTGAAGGACGGCAGGGCGGATCTGGTCCACATTGACATCTGCGCACCCGTCATGCACGGCAAAAACGGCGAGGACGGCACGATCCAGGGCCTGTTTGAGCTGGCCCGCATCCCCTATGTGGGCTGCGGCGTGCTGGGCAGCGCCGTCTGCATGGATAAGGCGGTGGCCAACGCCCTGTTCGACGCCGCCGGCATCCCCCATACCCGGTGGCTGGCTGCCAACCGCTGGGAGATCGAATCCGACCTCGAAGGCGTCTGCGACGGTGCCATCGCGAAGCTGGGCTGGCCCATCTTCGTCAAGCCCGCCAACGCCGGTTCCAGCGTCGGCATCACCAAGGCACACGACCGCGCCGAGCTGAAGGACGCCATCCGGCTGGCTCTGGAGAACGACCGCAAGGTCGTCTTTGAAGCCTTCGTGGACGGCCATGAGGTCGAGTGTGCCGTCATCGGCTCCGACCCCGCTGTGGCCACCCGCCCCGGCGAGATCCTGGCCGGTGCCGAGTTCTACACCTACGACGACAAGTACAAGAACGGCGTCAGTCAGGTGGTCATTCCGGCCAAACTGCCTGAGGAAAAGCTGGACGAGGTGAAGACCTACGCCGCCATGGCCTACACAGCGCTGGGCTGCGAGGGTCTGGCCCGCTGCGACTTCTTTGTGGAGAAGGACACCGGCCGCGTCCTCATCAACGAGATCAACACCCTCCCCGGCTTCACCCCCATCAGTATGTACCCCAAGCTGATGGAGCATGAGGGCATCCCCGTGCCTGCCCTCATCGACCGCCTCATCGCTCTGGCTCTGGAAAGGACGGAAAAGCAGCATGGATAACCGTCCCATCGGCGTATTCGACAGCGGCCTTGGCGGCCTGACCGGCGTGCGGGAGCTGCGCAAGCGCCTCCCCAACGAGAATATCGTCTACTTCGGCGATACCGGCCGCGTCCCCTACGGCAGCCGCAGCCCTGAGACTATTTTGCAGTATGCCCGGCAGGACATCGCGTTCCTGCTCTCGAAGGATGTCAAGTGCATCATGGCCGCCTGCGGCACGGTGTCCAGCATCTACCCCGCCGCCGAGGCCGCAAAGCTCCCCGTCCCCTATCTGGGCGTCGTGGACGCTGCGGCCCGGGAGGCCGCTTTTGTCACCCGGAACCGCCGCATCGGCGTCATCGGCACGGCAGCCACCATCCGCTCCCGCAGCTACGAGACTATCCTGCGCAAGCTCGTTCCCGGCGTGGAGATCACGGCCCGGCCCTGTCCCCTCTTCGTGCCTCTCGTGGAGGCCGGCTATGTGGACCACAGCGCCCTCGACAAGCAGCAGGTGACCCGTCTGGTCATCGCCCAGTATCTGGCCGAGGTGCGGGAGGCCGGGGTGGACACCCTCATCCTCGGCTGCACCCACTACCCCCTCATCAAAGAGATGATCGGCTGGTACATGGGCAGGAACGTCACCCTCGTGGACCCGGCTCAGACCGCCGCCCACCATCTGGAGCGGACGCTCAGCGAGCACGGCCTGAAGGGAAATCACGAAAAGGGCGAGGCCCACTTCTACGTCAGCGACGTGCCGGACAGCTTCGCCCAGACCGCCGACCTCTTCCTCGGGGAGTACAAGGGCGGGCTCATCGACCAGATCGCCATTGATAAATACTGATAAGGACGCAAAACTGTGAGCAAACCACTGGAAAACTACATCATCCGCATCAAAAGCTCCATCGACCAGTTCGACAATGAGGGCGTCATCCGCGAGGAGGACCGCGACCACATCGAGCTGATGACCCGGGGCAGCTTTACCAAAAAGAACGGAAGCTACTACATCTCTTATAAGGAGACGCAGACCATCGGCTTCGAGGGCTGCACCACTACCATCAAGATCGCCGAGGACGGCAGCCGGGTGGCCCTGCTCCGGTTCGGGCGGGCCAACAGCCAGCTCCTCATCGAGCGGGACCGCCGCAATCTCTGCCACTACGAGACGGAGGTGGGCTCCCTCACTCTGGGCGTCACCGGCGACGGCATCGACTGCAAGCTGACCGAGAAGGGCGGCAGCGCGGCGTTCAGCTACCTGCTGGATGCCGACGACGCCCGCATCGTCAGCCGCAACACGCTGGAAATGACGGTACAGCACGTCAACTGACTTCTCATTGTTTTTTGCCTGCGGCTCCTGCGGCAAGCGGGCTTCGCACTCAAACACGAAAGGACACTTGAAATGACCGACTTTGAAAAGACCTACCAGAACTACAACCCCCGGCAGACCGCGCTGGACGAGGCCCGCGCCCTGCTGACCGCCGCCGCCAGGGCTGCGATGGCCGACGGCACCCTGCCCGAGGCCGAGCTGCCCGCCTTCATCGTAGAGATCCCCGCCGACGTCAAGAACGGTGACATCGCCTCCAACATCGCCATGGCCGGCGCGCGCACCTGGCGCAAGGCCCCGAAGATGATCGCCGACGCCCTCATCGCCCACCTGCCCTCCATCGAGGGCGGCGTCTTCGCCAAGGTGGAGGTGGCCGGCCCCGGCTTCATCAACCTGTTCCTCGCCCCCTCCTTCTGGGCCGGCGTCGTGCTGGGTGCCTGCTCCAACAAGGAGTATGGCCGCACCGACCACGGCAAGGGTGCCAAGTACAACGTGGAGTTCGTCTCCGCCAACCCCACCGGCCCCATGCACATGGGCAATGCCCGCGGCGGCGCTCTGGGTGACTGTCTGGCCGCTGTCCTCGACTGGTCCGGCTACGACGTGACCCGTGAGTTCTATATCAACGACGCAGGCAACCAGATCCAGAAGTTCGGCAAGAGCCTCGCTGTCCGCTACCTGCAGAAGTACTGCGGCGAGGAGGCTTATCCCCTGCCCGCCGAGTGCTATCAGGGCGGCGACATCAAGGTGCTGGCCGGTGAGTTCGCTGAGCTGAACGGCGACAAATACGTTGCCTCCTGCAAAGGCATGGACGAGGAGACCCTCTTCGAGAGCGAGGCTTTCGCAGCTCTGAAGGACGCCCTCGTTGCCTACGCCCTGCCCAAGAACATCGCCGCCCTCAAGCGCGATCTGGGCAAGTACCGCATCGACTACGATGTCTGGTTCCACGAGAGCACCCTCCACGAGTCCGGCGCTGTGCTGGCCGTGGTGGACAAGCTGCTGGAGCTGGGTGCCTGCTACAAGGCCGAGGACGGTGCCATCATGTACCGCAGCGCACAGTACGCTGCCAAGTACGGCACCGTCAACAAGAAGAAGACCGACGACGGCACCGAGGAGGAGGCCAAGGACGAAGTCCTCGTCCGTGCCAACGGCATCCCCACCTACTTTGCCGCCGACATCGCCTACCACTACAACAAGC
>OGPA01002077.1_pt1 | contig 15094 bp, 7 predicted proteins | sample 1552841 | NCBI WGS metagenome assembly OGPA01 (sample SAMEA2579916, study PRJEB22360) | human gut metagenome | reverse complement strand
CCCAGCCGTTTCATCCTCGGTTCCGGCCGCTACGATCTGAACCTCATCAAGGCGACCATTGAGAACGCGGGCACGCAGATCGTCACCATGGCGTTGCGTCGCTGCCGTACCACCGAGAACAATCTGCTCGATTACATTCCGAAAGGCATCACCATGCTGCCGAACACGTCCGGCGCACGCAATGCCGAGGAAGCGGTGCGTATTGCACGTCTCGCCCGCGAAGTGTGCCAGACGGACTTCGTGAAGGTGGAGATCGAACATGAGGCGAAGTATCTGCTGCCCGACAATGAGGAAACCATCAAAGCCACGAAACAGCTGGCAAAAGAAGGCTTCGTGGTCATGCCGTACATGTTCCCCGATCCGATTGCGGCGAAGCGTCTTGAAGACGCGGGTGCGGCTTGCGTAATGCCGCTGGGCGCGATGATCGGCTCGAATAAGGGTCTGCGTGCACGCGATTTCATTGAAGTGATCATCAAGAACTCCAATGTTCCGGTGATCATCGACGCTGGTATTGGCCGTCCGAGCCAGGCTGCGGAAGCCATGGAAATGGGCGCGGACGCGGTGATGGCATACACGGCCATCGCTTCCGCCGGCAATATTCCGCTGATGGCACGCGCGTTCAAGAAGGCGATCGAAGCGGGTCGTGAAGCGTATTTGTCTGGCTTGGGCAAGGTTACGGAAGATCATGCCGTGCCGTCCAGCCCGACGAACGAGGCCGACTACATCGGCTGATTTGCACTGGATCCCGTAATGGGGATTCGCGCAAAGACCATGCTGAAAGGGGCGTTTGCCGAACGTACGTGATGCACTCACGTTCGGCAAACGCCCCTTACTTGTATCCTGCGTTACCTGCAAACGTTACTGCTGCAAGGCTTCCTTAAGATCGCGATTCTGGAATCGTTCGTGTAGCAGGCAATATCCGCCAAACGCAACCAGCCAAATCAGACCGGCAATCGCAGAACCAATCGTGTCCGTCGACAGGAACAACGTGACATACACGAGCACAAAGAACGTGATCGCAATCCAATCAAACACCTGCCAAGCGGGCATGACGAAACCGTCCGGTAGAAAATCGCTGCTCTGACGATACCTGTGGTGGGCGAGCATCGTCAGCACGTAAATGAAAATCACCACAGCGCTGGCGGCCGAAGCGAATAGCACGAACGCGCCGGAAATACCCGGAATCGCGTTGATGATCGGGGAGAACAGAATCATGCAACCCGAAGCGACGATCGCCTTCGCAGGCACCTTGTGGTCGGAAACCTCAGCCAAACGCGCCATCGCAGGCGACTCGGAATCCGAAGCAAGCTGATACAAGTGACGACCGGCCGAATAAATCAGCGAATTCAACGCCGACGCGGCAGCCGTAATCACCACGAAGAACACCAGGGCGGCGGCCCAATCAAGACCCGCATATTTGAACACCATGATAAACGGCGAACCGAACGAGCCGTCCGCGTTCTGATGGAAGTTGCGCCACGGCACGATGGCCATGATGGCCACGAGCGCGCCCACGTAGAAGATGAGGATGCGCATGATCAGCTCGTTGACGGCTTTCGGCAGCACTTTGCGCGGGTTCTGGGTTTCGGACACGGTCACACCCACGAATTCGATGAGCTGGTAGGCGAAGAACACCATCTGGAAGCTCATGAAGAAGTTCATCCAGCCATTCGGCGCAAGCTGGAAGCCGTCGGTAATGTTCGTAAGGCTCACAGTGGCACCGGAGACCGTGCCGTCCACGCCTTCGATATGCGTGGCCGGGTAGCTGAAACCGAGGAACAGCATCACCACGGCGGTGACAATCAGACCCACAATCAGCGTGATTTTGATCATGGAGAACCAGAATTCCGCCTCGCCGAACACTTTCACGGCAATGAGATTGATGCCGGTGAGCGCCACGAGGAAGCACAGTTCGATAAGCCATTTCCACGCGTTGAGGTCTATGCCGAACGTACCGAAGAACGTGACGAAATACGTGCTGACGGCTGTGATTTCGGTCATGCCGGTCAGAATGAGCACGATCCAGTACGTCCAGCCGGCGAATTTGCCCCACGCGCGGCCGAGGTAGCGGGTGATGAAGTTGATGAAGGTGTGCTGGCTTGGGTCGCTGTACATCATTTCGCCGATGGCGCGCATGAGCAGGAACATGATCAGGCCGACGCCGATGTACACGAGGATGATGCTCGGTCCGGTCAGCGCGATCGACTTGCCGGAGCCGAGGAACAGGCCGGTGCCGATGGTGCCGCCGATGGCGATGAATTGGACGTGGCGGTTTTTCAGGCCGCGTTCCATGTCGTTGCCTTTGTCGAGGCTTTCGACGGATTTGATTTGTGCGGTTTCCGTCGCGTCGGACGTGCTTGTACCAGTTTTTCCGGTTTTCGTATTCCCAAAAGTCATAATGTTCACACCCTACCGCGTCAACCGCACAATCTCTGCCGTTGTTCGTACCGCGAAATGCGCTATATGTGGCAGATTCGCATCTTTTCCAAAAAACGCTTTGCGACGGGTGGAGTCAGCTTGCCAAGGTTTTCAGCTTGCCACGGAGCGATTCGTTTTCGCGTTCCAGCTCGTCGATGCGCCGAGCCTGTTGTTTGATGATGACAAGCGCCGTCTCGCTGTCAAGGCCGCTGCTCGCGCTGAGAGGTGCAGGCGGCACGGCGATGGCAGCCGCATCGGATGGGACGGGCACGTCAGCGGATATACACCCCCCCCGACACGTTCGCCCCGTCCAGCGAATTCGGAGCATTTTCAATATTTGCCTTATCGGGATTGGCGATTCCTGCGATGTCGTCGAGTTTCTCCTTGCGCGTCACCGCATGAACATACAGGTTGACGAGCTCCGTAATGATTTCGCCGTTACTCATGTTACTGCTACCGTTCACGGATTTGAGGACGGCAGCCTTCCAACGCGCCACACTTCGTTCTATACGTTTATACCCAATCAGTTCCGGCGGCAATCCCGCCTCGCGGAAGATTTTGGTCGGCGATTCCCCCGCAAGATACCGTATGACACACACCTGTTTGAAAGCGTTGGAGTACGTGATGCGGTCTTTCGACACGTTAGCCACCGCCGGCAGATCCCGCAACATTTGGAGCTCTTCCATGCTGAATGATCCTCCACCGCGCATCGTTTTACCCCCTTTGCTATACCCCGTAATGAAGCAAGTGTATATCCGACTTCTCACAAGCAGCTTTTCAAATATTGCTGACCGTATATCACTTCAACCGGTCGGTCACACATCAATGCGGGCGATTATGGAATATCCACAACCGCCCGCATTGACTTTTATTGCGCGTGAGTCAATTCACAACTCACTCACACCGAACGCATGCGCTCAGTACGTGCGGCGACGGCTCTTGACCGCCACAGCCACGCCAGCGCCACCCACCAGCAGCGCCACGACCGTGAACAGCACGGTTCCCGCAGCACCAGTCAGCGGCAGCTGAGTGACATTCTTCACGTTCAGCACGGTAGCGGTGGCATTCGCAGTGGTGTTATCGACCGGTTGGACCTGACGAAGGGCATCCTGTTCGAAAGTGACGAGACCTTCATCTGTGATCTTCACATTGAAAGTGACCCTGAAGTTCTGGGCGTAGCCGGTCGGAGCCTGAGTCTCCACAACCGTGTAGGTTCCTGCCGCAAGACCCGCGACCTTCACCAAACCATCATTCTCAGTAATGAACGTCTTGGCATCATTCTGATCGGAAACAAACGACCACGCACCGTCCTCAGCCTGCTTAAGGAACTTGCCCTCCGCATTCTTGACAACGAACTTGGCGCCGGCTAGAGGCTTGGCCTCATTCCCTTCCTTGCCAATCTTCGTGAACTGGAAACCGTAGGTCTTAAGGACAGTCTTGCCTTCACCGCTGGTACCATCCTTGGTGGTGATTGTGGCCTTGTTGTCCACACTGCCGCTCAAGCCATCCAACGCATCCTTGGTGACGGTGCCCTGGTACGACACGACGATCGTCCTACCGGCCAGCGTTGTGGCATCGGCAAAATAGATGGTCGTGGTGGTGCCGGATTGAGCATTGCCTTCCTGCGTTATCGTGTACAGATCGGGATTCACAGTAGTATGATCTCCGAACTGGACCTTGAAGTCACTCGTTTCCGCAATCCGCAAACCTTTGGACGCGGTATCGGTAATGGTAAAGGGGTACGCATCCCAGCCAGCCGCAGCATGAGGAACGTCCGCGGCCACAGTGAAGTCCACGGTGTCGCCCACCTTTACGCTCTTACCGTTCACATCCACGTCATTCATCCGGGCGAACTTGAGCGGCTCGTCGGTCGGATTCGCGTTCTTCGCGTTGAACTGGCCTTCAGTCGTGATGTTGCCCTGACCGGTCGTCGTATCGGCCGCAATCCTCAGATTGGACAGTCCATTGACGGTGGTGGCCACCACAGCCGGAGTTCCCGACGTCACAGTCGTTTCGCCAGCCTTGGTGAACGTATCCTTCACCAGATACCAGCCTTCTCCGTTCACATTGACCGCCTGGCTCGTATTTGCCTGCTCCGTAGTTACGGTCAGGCCAGTACCATCAGGTCCTGCCGGCGGAGTAATTCCAGCCAAGGTCTTGGCGAAGACACGGAGCTGATCCGCAGTGAACGTCGCCACATAGGCGGCTGGATTATCCTTGTACTCTGTCGGGATGCCGTTGTGACTTCCATCAGCCGCGTCAGCAGCGGTGGTCACAGCTCCCTTCCATGCGTCAACCGTTTTCACTTCGACCGAGCCATTGCCAGGATTCTCGAACGTGGCAAACTTGTATGGCGTGTACGTATGGTCTTCCTGTGCGTGGTTAACTTGCAGCAATGGAGCATCATCAGCCTGTGCGGCGGCGACGCCGATGGCCATGCCGCTCAGCAACGTTGCCGCGGCGGCCAGCCCTGCGAAAAGCTTCCTCATCTTCATGAGAATCTCCTCTTCCTTGATTGTTGGTTACTGTTTTCTGCAATCGCGGGAGGCGGGAACCCAACGCGCCCCCGCGATCCGCAAATCCTGTGTTATTCAGCTGAGCCGCTTCTTACGTCTCCACTGGTCGGCCGCAGCGACGGCGAGCAATGCCAGCACGCCAACTCCGCCGGCCGCAATCTGCCACCATCGTTCCGCACCCATGCGGCCCGTCAATGGCAGTGACGATGCCGAAATGTATTGGTTAGTGAACAGCATTGGCTGGGTCTCGTCCCAATTCGAACCAGCGGCACCATAATCGGTTTTCAGCTGGGTCACGGATTCGACAACGGCCTTCCATTCACCGGACGTTCCGTCTTTCATCACGGACACGACCACCCGGTATTCCGCCTGCGAGTAATACATTGCGGAAGCATTACCAGCGTTCTCCGTCACAAGATATGTGTACTCGGCTTCACCTGCGTCATACGTGATGTCGCCGAAGTAAGCAACGTGATCGTCAGACGAATCGCGTTTCACCGTCACCGTGCACGCCGACTGGTTCTTGCAGGAAGCTGGCATCGGCGCGTCTGGATTGGAATCGTCTGCCTTCAGCTTGAAAGTGAACTCGTCGGAATCCTTCCAATCGCGGCCGACCAGCTCCTTCTTCACGCCAATTGCGTTCTTCAACGTGGCCGTCTTCAACGTGTTGGTGATGACTACTGTGGCGTTCTGCGATGCCGTGGATTCCGGCACCGTCACCACATTGCCGTCAGCGAGAGCACCATTGCCGACTTTGTGCTGGTAGGAGGCCTGCCACTGATGGTTCTCCGGTTCGGTTTCCGTCACCGTGTACGTTTTCGCGGCACCGGCCGGAATGATCACATCCGTGGACCAGTTTCCGTTCGCATCCGGCTTCAACGTGACTGTCTTGTAGCTATTGCCACCTTGCTTGATATCCACCGTGATGCTTTCCGGCTTGTCACCGTCTCCACTCCACTGCTTTTCGATATGCAGCGTCGAGGAAACCACCTGGATCACCGGATGCGGATACGGATTGCCGCCGCATGCATGATCCACGCCATCGGCCGTGTATGACAGGCATGCGGAATCGTTCGAATGGAAACCAGGCTGGTTCGAGGACGTGGTGTTCCCGTCCAGATCGGTATCCGCGTCACCCTTCACGCCGGCATATCCATCCTTGCCGGTATTCAGATTAGAGGCGTAGTCGTTGTATGCATTTTGCGTGGGCTTCACGTTGTATTCCAGCGTGTACGTCACGTTGTGGACCAGAGCCTTCAGGAACCTGACGGTGAACTTCTTCGCGTTCTCGTCGTATGTCAGGGTGTAATCGACATCCTTGGTCAAAGCGACGGCCTGTCCGGACGAGTCCTTGGCTACGACCTTATAGTCGCTGCCAGCAAGTTCGGCATATTCCGAAAGCGTATCCTCCATCACCACATTGATGTATGCGGATGTGGTAGTCTCGCTCTTCTCAATCTCGTCGAAGATGGCATTCAGCTCCGAAGCGTTCGTCGCGCTTTTATAATAGCCGGCTTTGATATTCCCTTCACCGCGCTGGTTGTATTTCGTTGCCTTTGGGAAGTTGCTGGACACCGCATGCATGAACTGGTTCTCGTTGCTGGAGAGCGAGGACGGGTTGGCACTGGCGAAGATGCCGATGGAATACACCGTGGCGCCACCATCTTTCAATTCCTTGGCAGCTTCGACGGCCTTATTTGCCACTTTACCCTCGAAGCCACTAGACGATGTAGGCGAACCATCCGCGAAAAAGATAACGACCTTCTTCGCATCGGTTCGAGCACTAGCACTGCCCATCACCTTGACCGCACGATTGAATCCATTGTCGGCGCGGGTGGCGCCAGCGGCTTTGAGTTTGCTGACTTTGTTCTTCAGACCGTTCATATCCGCAGTCAGATCGCTAACGATTTGGGAGTAGTTGTAGGTGTACCCACCACTTCGGTACGTGTCATCCCCGATTCCGTTCTTTTCATCGCCGGCGAACTTCACCAGTCCAACGCGAACCAGTTCGGAACCGGCCTCCGTATTAGTATTCGCAGCTTCATCAAGAAATGCTTTAACCGCTTCTTTCAGTGCGTCTAACCGCTTGGTCCGATCCGTCTTACTCATCGGATCGTCCATCGAACCGGACACATCCAGCACCAGCGTGAAGTCGATTGGCTGGGTGGTGGTGACCGTGGTGCTGTTGACGGCGCCCTTCACATCCACGTTCACGGTGTAACTGCCATCATCGTTCTTCTTGATGCGCTTATGCTTCTCCGGAGCGCCCAACTGAGAACCAGTCTCGTTCTGCGCAACCGACTGCGCCCGATTTGCTCGCGCAATCGGTTGAGCGGACAACGTAACTGGCTGCTCATCAGGTTGTTCAGATTGTTGTTCAGATTGTTGTTCAACCTCCTGCTCAACCCACTGCTCAGTCTCTTCTTTCGTTTCTTGTTCCGTTTCTTGTTCGACTTGCTGGTAAGCCTCTTGATCTGACGGCTGCTCTTCTCCCACCATCAAATTTTGTTCCACCGGCTGTGAATCCTCTTGCCCAGATTCTTGCAATACCGGCTGCTCGATTTGTTGTTCCAAGGCTCCCGTGGCATCTTCCGCCGCCGCTGACGAAGCAGTGACGCACCCCACGCCGGCGAGCATTGCGACCGTCGCGACGGCCGCAATGACACGACGCGTGAACAGACCTGTGCCCCTCGCCCTGTTTCGCTCAAAGACGTGTCTCATACGCCTACCCCCTTGTACCGTTAAGCGATCGGGGAAATACCTTCCTCCTTCGACCGGTATATTTGATGCGTCTTCGCTTCACATACCGTCCGACAATCGCTTCGTTGCCTAAACCTTAAGGAGAAAAACAGAGGGATACATACCCTCCCAACGAGGTAATCAAGGGGATATACTTTCCTTGAAATCGCACATATCATCGCGATTCTAGAGTATTCTTGCCCCCGTAAATCGCGATGCAAAAACTATAAGCAAACGTTGTCATGCCTCTTTCAGAATTTTCCTCGACAAAAACATCTGTCAAGTGCAACATTAACGCCATCAACCCCTAGTTGCGCTTTGGCCACCAAGCGGCATGCCTACGGACATGCCACGGACAGCGGAGCAGCCAAACCAACAACAAACCGACCAGCAACGTGGCAGCTGACACCACGCCCGCAATCACACGCACATCTTTTGCCGCATCATCCTCCGCGGGAATCTCTTCGGGAATGGCGGAACGCAGCGCAGAAACCAACAGACGGTGCGTATTCACGCCATACGGGGTGCATGTCATCAGCGTCACACGGTCCTCGCCGGGCACGATCTTCAACTTCGACGTGTCATCCGGGTTGATTTCGGTGATGCGATCCACCTTGTAGCCAAGCGTATGGCCCATCACATCGATATAGAAGTAATCGCCAACCCGCATCTCATCCAAACGCGTAAACATTGAGGCTTCAACCAAACCCCGATGTCCGGTAATCACCGCATGCGTATCCTTGCCACCCACCGGCAGACTACTGCCATACAAATGCCCCGCACCGGACGCAAGCGTCTGCTCCGACGTGCCATGGTAGATCGGCAAATCCACAGAAATCTTTGGAATGCGGATGGAACCCATCACGCCATCGCCAGTATCCAGCAAACGCTGGTATTCCGCGTCTTTGGAGCTAGCGGAATCCTTGTTACCATCGCCAGTGGCGCCTGCGCCCGTCGAGCTGGAACCGGAACCGTCGCTGGAGTCGGACTGATTGTTGTTGTACAACTCGGCGAGCGGATCCTCAGCCTCGCCAATCACCGGCTGCCCCGATTCGGCGAGACGCTTGTTGTACGCCCCAGCTGCGGCGAATGCCTCGTCGGCCTGCGGATACGGCCAGCCCGCGACGCTCTGCTCGGAACGGGCGGACGTGCTCGCCAGCTCGCGCGCCGAACGGTATTGCAACACTCTCGGAAACATGCCAATGCCGAGCGCGGTAAGAATCAGCACCGCCGCAAGCACGCGCATGGCAATGGACTTGTTGCGATCCGCGCGACGCTCGCGCATCGCTTCGGACGCGTCGGTCGCCTCCGCGAAAGTCGGGAAAGTGTAGGTGCGGGTGTTGCGCGTGGTGTCGTGCGAACCGCGCGAGCCGTCGTTGCCATCGTGCGAATCGCCATAAAAATCGTCGGCGCGTAAGTCCTTAATTTGCTGCGGACCGTCGCTTCTCGACCCGCCGCGCGCGCTCCCATGCGGAAAAACTGCCATCAGTCTTGCCCCCTTGAACTGCCAGCCATAGGGAACATTATATTGCACTCCGCCCGCGTGCCTTCTTCCCTGACGATTCCGATAATGTCGGTCGAACTTGGACGGTCTCCGGCCACAGCTCTGAGCGAACCACGTTTTACGCAAATCATGGGTTAGGACTTACGCAAATCATGGGTTAGACCCATCAAAACCCTTTGCAGGAGGCCGAAATTGGCATTTTTGCCAAGAGCATCTCTAACCGAGTCTATCCATGGTCAAACTGATGGGTCTATCTGGCTTATAGATGGCGGATTTGGGGCTTTGCGGAAAGGTATTTCGCTTATAGATGGCGGGTGCTAGACGAGAATAGGCGGTTCGGGGGTATGATTTACACCCCCGAACTGGCAAATGGGGCGAACCACCCGCCATCTATAAGCTAGATAGCATTTGGCGGGCGGGTGGTGCGCGCGCGGCGGACGAGAACCGAGGGTTGGCCTCCTCGCAAACGCGACCGACCCCCTTAATGTCGTGAAACGTGCTATATGTGGCAGATTCGCCCTTCACAAGAAAACGATTTGCGTTATGTGTGGCAGGTTCCTTGAGCAAATCCAGACCTAGGGGGTAGGAATCATGCCCCCTAGGTCGGTTTCCCCGAAGAAACCTGCCACAGATAGCGGAAATCACATTCTTCAACCTCCGGTCACAATGGCTCACTAGGCTCGACGGTATGACGCAAGAGCTTGTTTCCCTGACCATCATCATGGCGGTGGCGGCCGTCAGCCCGATTGTGGCGCAGCTGATTCCGGGAAGGTTCATTCCACAAACCGTACTGCTGCTCGCCGCCGGAGCCGCACTCGGCCCGTACGGACTGGGCATAATCGAAGTAAACGACGCCGTGAAACTCTTGAACGAGCTCGGCATGGCGTTCCTGTTCCTGCTCGCCGGCTACGAAATCGACCCCAAACGACTCGCCGGACATCAAGGCAAAGTCGGACTGCTTACATGGGGAATCACGCTAGGCCTCGCCTGGCTGGTTGTGACATTCCTTCCGTTCTTCACCAAGCAAGGCATCAACGGCGTGGCCACGGTAATCGCACTCACCACCACCGCGCTCGGCACGCTCATGCCGATTCTCAAGGAACGCAACCTCGAAGGCACCCCCATCGGCGACGCCATCATCTCGTACGGAACGTGGGGCGAACTCGGCCCAATCCTTGCCATGGCCATCCTGCTATCCACCCGAACCGGCTGGCAAACCATGCTCGTGCTCGGCGCGTTCCTTGCCATCTGCCTACTGTGCGCGATGCTACCTACGAAAGCACTGAGAACCGGCCATCGCCTGTACCGTTTCCTTACGGAAAATGCGAACACGTCATCGCAAACGCTCATGCGACTGACCACATTCCTGCTCATCTTCCTTGTCACCATTTCCGCGCTGTTCGAACTTGACGCGGTGCTCGGCGCGTTCGCCGCGGGCTTCATCCTGCGTTACATCATCCCCGACGGCAGCAAGTCGCTGGAAATGAAACTGGAAGGCGTCGGCTACGGCTTCCTTATTCCTGTGTTCTTCGTGGTGTCAGGCGCCGCGATCAACGTGCGCGCCGTGGCAAGCCGGCCCGCGCTGCTCGTCGCGTTCATCGTCATGCTCATGCTGATTCGCGCGGTGCCCGTATATGTTGCGCTATCGCTCGACAAACGCAAGAATCCGCTGTCATCGCATCACCGCGTCACCGTAGCCCTGTATTGCACGACCGCGCTGCCGATCATCGTCGCCGTCACGTCGCTGGCGGTGAAGGTCGGCACCATGCAGAGCGACACCGCGTCGACGCTGGTCGCAGCCGGCGCGATTACGGTGTTCCTGATGCCGCTGCTCGGCTCGATCACATATCAGGTGGCCGACGTGCATCCGGTCACCGCGGTTCGGGAGATTGCGCACACGCCATCCGATTGGCGGACGATCGTACGCGAACATGCACAGGTGCGTGCGCTGCTGCACCATCAGGACCGGCTCAAGCGTATGGCGGAGATGTTGGAATCGCTGGAAAAGCAGGAGGGGCTGAACGGTTTGGACAGCCGTCGCGCCGAACTTGTGGAACGTGCGCGCCTCGAAATCGACCGCCAACTCAAGGAACTCGGCCTGGACCCGCAGCTCACCACCCAACTCCCTCACAACTACCGCTACCCGAAGAACTGAGAGGGCTTCGGAGGGGCGCTACTCCACGGACTTGAGGGAGCTGATGGGGTCGATGCGGTCGAGGACGGGGTTGACGAACAGCTGCACGAGCAGCGCGAAGGCCATGGTCGCCACGGCCGCGATCACGTAGCTCAGCGGCTTGACCTCCACCTCGAAATACAACGAGGGCATGTTGAGCGCCATCGTCAGCATGCCGCCGACGAGTCGGCCGAGCGGCAGGCCCAGTATCACACCCATGACGGTGAGGATCATCATCTCGCGGTTCACGTAATGGTGCACTTCGCGGTCGAAGAAGCCAAGCACCTTGAGCGTGGCCATCTCGCGCACGCGTTCCGACACGTTCGTATTGGCGAGCGTGAACAGCACCACCAGTGCCAGACCGCCGGCAAGCGCCACGATCAGCGCCACCACCGCGCCCATGAGGTCGAATTTGAAGCTGTCGGCCATGTGCGCGCAGCTTACGGCCTTCATCACCGAACTGTCCTCTTCGAGCGATTCCGCATAGTCGGTTTGCGAAGTGTCGGAGCCGGAAAGCTTGGCGAGCATGGCGTTCCACGTCAGAGCCTCGGAATCCTCGGAACTCTTGGAATTCTTGGTGTTCTTCGCGTCTTTCGAGTCGAAAAGCTTGGCGTAGTAGGTTTCGCTTACATACACATCCGAGCCGATGAGGTTGCGATTCACCGCGCTCACCTTCGCCGTCGCCTGCACGCCGTCGCCGTTGGTCAGTCGCACCTTGGAACCGGCCTTGACGCCCAGCGCGCTTGCCGCCGACTGCGCGACGATCACGCCATCGTCATCGAGTTTCAGCGAACCGGTTTTGCCGACGCCGGACGTGCCCAGTATGCCGGACGAGACCGGCTGCAACGTGACCATTTCGCCCAAATCGGACAGATGCTTTTCCGGCACCGCGACCAGCTGGATGCTTTCGCTGCCGCTGCTGCCGGCCTTGCCGCTGTCACCGTCGCCACTGCCCGCAACCGTCAAATCGCCCGATTCTATGCGCACGTCAAGCGATGACGTGACGCGCCCGTCTGACGCGACCTTCGTGCGCATCGCCGACGCGTCCGAATCGTCGGAAACCACCATCAGGTCGTACTGGTAGATGTCGCGGTATTGCTTGATGCCGAGGTCTGCGACGGTGTCGTTGATGGCCAGGCCGCAGACGATCAGCGCGGTGCAGCCGGCCACACCGCCGACCGTCATGATGAGGCGCGATTTGAAGCGGAAGATGTTGCGCGCGGTCACTTTGCTGAGGAATCCCATACGATTCCAGACCGGCTTGATTCGTTCCAGCAGAATACGTGAGCCGGCACGCGGCGCTTTCGGCCGCATCAGCGCGGCGGGCGTCATGCGCATCTCCTGCACGCACGCGTAAATGGTGGCGGCGAGCACACCGACCACGAACAGTGCGATGCCCAGCGAACCGTACAGCCAGTCGTATTCCAGTCGCACGCCAGGCATCACATACATGCCCTCCAAAACAACCAGAAGGAACGCCGGAATTCCAAGGAATCCGACAAGTAAGCCAAGCCCCCCGCCGATGAGACACGCCAGCAGCGCGAACAGCAGATAGCGCGACGCCACCGCAAGACGCCCATAGCCAAGCCCCACGTAGGTGCCGATGAGCGAGCGGTCCTCTTCGACCATGCGCGCCATGGAAGTCAGGCTCATCATCACAGCGACCACCAGAAACACGATCGGGAACGCGTTGCCGAGCGATTGGATGGAATCAAGGTCGGATTTGAGCGCGCTGAATCCACCGAGCGACTGCCGATCCTGCACATACCAGCGCACTTGCGGAATACTGGTTTTAAGCTCGTTTTCTTTGGTTTTCAGCGTTTGTTCGGTTTGCGCTTTCTGCTCGTCCAATTGCGATTGCGCCTGGTCGAGCCGCTGCTTGGCATGCGCAAGTTCGGGGGTTGCGGCGATGATGGTTTCACGCATTGCTTCACGCGTGGTTTCGTCGAGTTGGGTGGGATCCATTGCGCCGGTTGCACCGGCTTGCATGCTCATGATTTGGTCGACCTGCTGGTCGAATTGCCGACGCTTCTCGTCGATTTGCGATTGCGCTTCCGCGAACTTCTTGTCGGCTTCCGCACGCGTGGCGGCAATCTGCCTGTTGCCCACGTCGAGCAGCTCCTGCCAGCGGACCTTCTGCCGATCGGTTTTCACGGCGTCATCGATGCGGTCGGTCACCTGTTTGACGGTGTTTTCATACGATTCGTCGAACGTGTTTTCGTTGGCCGAACCTTTGACGAGCAGCGTGGCGGACGTGTAGAGGGTGCCGGTCACGCCGTCGGACGGCGCGAAGAACGTGTAGTCGGTGGCAGCGGTGGAACGAAACGAGGTCATGGCGGAATATCCGTCCGGATTGCTTAGATTCTGCGGATCGAGCACCACGCCCACGATGGTGAGCTTGGTCGGGAAGCTTGGTGCCTTATCTTCAGCACCCTGAGTGTCCGATTCACCAGAATCGGACACTGAAGTAGCGGAAGAAGAGGATTCGGGGGCTACGGTGAGGTGGCTGCCAATCTTTTTGCCGGAATCGCGGATAAATTTACGGGTTACTGCGATTTCGCCGGCTTTCTTCGGCAATCGCCCTTCCTGCACGTACGGCCAGTCAATACCGTTCGCACCGATTTCCTGCATGGTCGCCGATTTGCGGCCGCCCAAATCGAACGTCACTTCCTGTGACCGCTCCGCCTGCACCTTCGCTACACCGCGCACCTTGCGTAACGCGGCAATATCGCCATCCGTCAATCCGGCCGTCGACAACACCTGAATATCGTGCAATCCTTGGGTGTCGAAAAAACGATCCGTCGCAAGAAAAGCGTCTCGGCAGCCCGCGTAAATGCCGGTAAGCACGGCAACGCCCAGCAACGATATCAGTGCGATAGAGACGAATCGCTTCCACGCATGCAACCACATACGCACCATGTCTTTGACGAATGCCATGACGACCTCCAGCCCCGCAGCGTTCAAGCAGCACCAACCATCGCTCTCACAACCTTCATTTTATTGGACTATCGAACTATTGAACACTATGAAACCGAATCCACGCGCTACAGCTACAATCGGGGAAGACGCGCCATGCCAAAAACCATAGGCGCGTCACCTACCACTACTGCCGAACGCAACATCGCCAAAATCGCCAAACTCTTGCTGAATTTGCCGAATTTGCCGAATATTGCTGAGGCACCCAAGAAGAGGAAGCATTCATGAGCGACGCAACCGTTGCGAAGAAACCGCGCGAAACCGACGATGTGCCGGTTCCGCCGACGCTGCGCAAGTCTTTGAAGAATCGTCATATTCAATTGATCGCATTGGGCGGCGCGATCGGCACCGGCCTGTTCTATGGTTCTAGCGAGTCGATTCAGCTGGCGGGCCCGGCCATTCTGCTCGCCTATCTGATCGGCGGTCTGGCAATTTTCCTGATCGTGCGCGCACTGTCTGAAATGGCGGTCGAGGATCCGAAGGCGGGCGCGTTCAGCTATTACGCCACGCAGTACTGGTCGAAGCGCGCAGGCTTTATTTCCGGCTGGAATTACTGGTTCAACTACGTGCTCGTGGCCATGGTGGAGTTGGCCGTGGTTGGCTCGTTCGTGAATTACTGGTTCCCGAACATTCCGAAGTGGGTGTCGGCGGCGGTGTTCCTCGTGGCGATCGCGGCGCTGAATCTTATGGGCGTGAACAAGTTCGGCGAATTTGAATTCTGGTTCGCCATCATCAAGATCGTGGCCGTGCTGGCCATGATTCTCGGCG